>OMGW01000694.1_pt1 | contig 12342 bp, 11 predicted proteins | sample 1646131 | NCBI WGS metagenome assembly OMGW01 (sample SAMN05578588, study PRJEB25193) | human gut metagenome | biome: Human Microbiome; feature: human-associated habitat; material: feces | host: Homo sapiens | place: USA:Birmingham
CCAGATTTATAAAATAGTGCATTATTTTTAGTTTTTAATTTTCAGCGTCAACCGGAGTTTCTTCGACTGATGTCTCCTCATCCGGTATCTCTCCAACCGGTGTCTCTTCTTCCGGCGTTTCCTCCGCCGGATTATCTTCAGGCTGTCCGCTCCCGCTCTCCTGCTGCTGGAGCAGATCATCCGAAATTCTTGCATATGGCAGAAATTCGAGCGGCTCCAGTCCCTCATGCGCCTTGCTCATAAATGACTGCCATATTTTTCCCGGATAAGTGTTCCCCATTAATCCCTGCAATTTTTTTGGCATGTCATAGCCTACCCAGACACTTGTAGTATAATATCTCGTATAGCCGACAAACCATCCGTCTTTCTGATCGTTTGTCGTTCCTGTCTTGCCCGCGCACGGCATATCTCCAAGGTCAAGTCCTTTTCCGGTTCCGTTTGTGATGACGCCTTTTAAAACATCCGTCATCATGCGCGCCGCATTTTTCTTATAGATCAAAACCGGTTTCTGCCCCGAATCATATAAAACTGTTCCGTTTCCATCCTCAATCTTCACGATACAGGTTGGTGTGCGGTAATATCCGTCATTCTCGATTGCTGCAAAACCGGATGCCATCTCTAACGCAGAGACACCGTTCGTGAAACCGCCCAGTGCCGTTGCAAGCCTGTAATCAGACGGACTGATCCTGGAAAAATTCATCGCCTTAAGATAAGACAAGCCTTTATCCGGCGTGAGCTGGTCATACAACTTCCACGCGATCGTATTGACGGATTTTTCCACCGCAGTGCGGACCGTAATCTCTCCGAGATATGTGCCGTTGGCATTCCTTGGTCCATCCTCGATTGGCTCATCGGTCACGATCGAATCCGGCGTATAGTTCTGCTCAAAACTTGGTGTATACACGGTCAGCGGTTTTATCGCACTACCCGGCTGCCTGAAACTCTGATAGGCACGGTTTAAGGTATAACCCGGAAATTCCTGACTTCGCCCGCCCACGATCGCACGCACATATCCGTTGTCATTATCGATACAGACCGCAGACGCCTGCAGTTCATAAACGCCCTCGTCATTTACCCCGGTATAACCGGAAAGCGTATCATTCACCGACTGCTGCAATCCGTCCTGCAACGACAGGTCAATGGAGGTGTAAATGCGGTATCCGCCGGTATAAAGTTTTTTCTGACATTCACTATAGAGCGCACTGTAAGTGTCCTCATATGCCTGCTGCTCCTCATCTGTCTTAAAATCCTCATGGAAAACAAACCCCTGCTGCTCCATCAGCGCCCTTGTCGCACAGTAGTAGGTGTATGTCTCAACGTAATCATTTTTTGCAAGTGCCTGTGGACGGTTCAATGTAATCTGCTCCGCCACCGCCTGTGCGTAATCCATCTGTGAGATTTTGCCGTCATCGAGCATATTTTTCAAAATACGGTCACGTCTGGAAACGGTATTGTCTTTGTTTGTCACCGGATCATAGAGCGTCGGATTATTCGGTATTGCACACAAAAAAGCAATTTGGGACAGAGAGAGGCTTTCCACATCACGGTCGAAATATCCTCTCGCCGCAGACTGGATCCCGTAATATCCGTTTCCAAAATAAATATTATTTAAATAGAACTCCAAAATCTGATTCTTGGAATACTTGTTTTCGAGTTCCGTTGCGATATACATCTCTTCCACTTTTCTCTGCCATGTCTTTTCCTGTGACAGAAAAATATTCCGGGCCAGCTGCATGGTGATCGTACTTCCACCCTGTTTGACTTCGCCATTTTGTACCATTGCCTTCACTGCACGGAGCAGTGCGCGGTAATCAATTCCATGGTGTCTGAAAAACTTTTTATCCTCAATACTGACAATGGCAGTCACCGCATCCACCGGCATCTCCTCAATGGAAACGTAGTAGGAATCTTTTTCCCCTTTCAGGGTGGAGATCACGCTGCCGTCCGATGCGTAGACAATGCTGGTCTGATTTGCCTTAAAAGTATTCACATCCGACTGCCTGACAAGCCGCACTGCCTCCTGCCTTAATTCCTCAACCTGTTTTCCATAACCGCCGTAAAAATAATAGGCAGCCGCTCCGAGTACCAGCACCAGAAGTGCAAGCTGTATGCGGAAAAAGTGCCAGAATAGCCGGTGTTTTTTCTTTTTCTTTGTTTTTGACATCATGCACTCCTTTCTGGCTCTGTCATTGTTTTCTGATAAAATCTGCTTTTTCTAACATTAATCTTTCCAGATTTCTCCATAGATATGCATGATCCTTACATATCAATCAGGTTGTAATCGAGCTTCAGTTTCCTTAGCATTTCCACTTCGCGTTTCTGGCAGGTAAAAAGGAATATCTGGTTTTGTAAGGTCGAAAGCGTCTGCAAGGTCTGCACCAGACGATCGTCATCATACATGGCAAACGCTTCATCCAATAAGATTGGAAGCGGTTCTTCCTTCGTCACAACATTTCCCACCGCAAGGCGCAGCGCCAGATAAATCTGCTCCAACGTGCCACGGCTTAAAAGCTCTGGTCTGACTTCCCTTCCCTCTGTCAGAATCTGCAGCTGCCCCTGCTCATCGAGCCTTACACTGTCATAAGCTCCTGCTGTAAATAAGGACACATATCTGGAAATCTCCGCATTCAGTTCATCCTGCATATCCTCGTAAAAAGATTGGGAAATCCTTGTGATCTCCTGCGCCGCAAGCTCCAATGCCTGAATATCTTCCGCTCTTTGGCGCTCTGCCTTACCCTGCACACTCTGCCTTGTGATCTCTTCTTCCAGATTAAAAAGACGGTTTTCCTTTTCCCAGAGAGAATCCTTCCACTCCGTAAGCATCTGGTCTGCCAGACGTTTCTTTTGCTGCATCTGTGCTTCTATCGCTTCCTGCTCACGCAGCTCCCTTAATTGCTCCGCCTGCATGGATGCCGCTTGGAGTTTGGCACGGTTTTGATTCTTTTTGTACTGCCGGATTGCAGAAAATAATGCGATTGCAAGAGCTGCAAGTTCACCTGGCCAGAAAAAGGCTGGTGTTATGTAAACCTCGAAACCAAATAATATTATTGCGATTAGGATTGCGAAGAAGGATAGGATATAGCCAGTTTTTTCTGGCTGCCAATCTTCCGTACTGCCAGTCTGCTCATGGTACTTGGCATATACTCTGCTCTCATCGTCTGCATAATGCACTTCATATTCCTGATTCTCTCTGGAATTTCTGCTTATATTCTCCATGCTGCTTCCAGTTCCAAACTCCCTTTGCATCGCTTCATACTTTTCTATGGACTCACGTATCCCTTCACATTCCTGTTCGAGCAGGTTCTTCTCCAATCGAAGCTCCTTAAGACGCACTTCCCTCTCCTCGTCTGTCCTTCTCTGCTCCTGCTGTAATTCCCGTTTTCTGGCATTTAAGGAAGCTGCTGCCTCCGTAACTGTCACGCCGCTGTCAGAGCCATCCGATGCCTGCGTGAGATATTCTGCAAGGATTTTCACCATCTGGTTTCCGGTGGCAGCTCCCGCCTGCGTGATATCGTAGGTACTGGCATAACTGTCTTTGCTGACACCACCCAAAAGCATGGTCAGATCCCCAAAGCCGACCGACAGCTCCTCCCCATCCAGCTCATTCCTCAGATAATCCGTTTTCTCTTTGGAATAGAAATTGCGTTCCAGATAAAACTTCTGCTGCCCAACCGTAAACTTTAGTGCACCCGCATAAAACGACGGTGCATGCCACGGTTCATACTGACTGTAGGCATCTGTGACAGAACTCCTGCCCCTTCCTTTTTCCATGCCAAAAAGCATCGCACATAAAAAGCTGTGCAATGTCGATTTTCCCGCCTCATTTTTTCCATATATGACATTCATCCCCGGTTCAAAGGATATGTTTTTGTTCTGTAGCTTTCCAAACTGAAAAATGTCTGCTTCCTTTATCTGCATATCTCATGCCCCAACAATGCGCTAACGCCGTATTCCAATGCCTTCGCAGCAACCGGATCCTGCCTTTTTTTCTGCATGTCTGCAATGTAAGCTCCCAACAGGGAATTTTCATGTTCAGCCAGCAGTTTTTCATAGTCATAATCCGGCCGAAGCTGCTCTGTCACATCCACGATCCGTTCCAGATGCGACAATTTATCAAGATCGAATATCACGTCCGGATCTTTGTATCCCTGTAAACAGATCCGAAAATACTGATACGCCGGACGTTCTGCCAACAGTGTTTTTATCTGTCGCATGACATCATATCCGGTTGTCCCCGGTGTCACCTCCACCGCTTCGTGGCAATACTCACACTTTCGCACCGGATAAAAAGAGACCTCACAATGCGTTTTGCCGATGTCTCCCTTCCAGTATCCGTGCACACCGGTATCATTACAGTCTGTCGGCTCCAGTGCGCCCGCCATGACCGCCCTGCCCTGCACAAGCTGCCCACCTTTGTGGATGTGTCCCGCTGCAATATAATCAAATCCATGCCGCAGAATCTTTTCCACCGAAAAAGGAATATGCCGCTCATCGCCTCCATGTGCGAGCAGAATATTAATTCTGTCCGTATTTGTCGGAAAAACTTCATCGTACAAAGCCTGCCGGATCTCACGATGCCAATAGCTCAGACCATAAACCGTCGTATTCTGCTCCGGGAAATCAAAACACATTACTTCCTCGCGCGGGAAGAAACAAACATTTTCCGACCACTCACATGTCCTGTAAAAAGAATTTTGCTGTATGTAATCGTGGTTTCCTGCCATAAGAAGCACTTTCGTCTGCGGTATGCGTGCAAACAGACCACAGACTTCCTTCAATTCTCTTTTCAATGGCTGTTTGTGAAAAAGATCACCTGAAATCAGCAAAAAATCCGGGGATTCTTCTGCCGCGATCTCGATCATTTCCGCAAAAGAATCCCAGATATCCTGTGCTCTTTTTTCACTCCATGCTTTGCCTGCATCCGGTTTTACACCGAGATGCACGTCTGAAATATGCATAAACTTCATGCTTTGTCCTCATTTTCCGTAATCATTCCAGCAGCTCCTATTGTTCCATCTGTTTTCCCAGGAAACCAGCTGCTGCGATTGCAAGCTTGCTCTCCGTCTCTGTCATTCTGGATTTCTCGTCTTTTTCATATAAAATAACGGCTCCGATCGCATCCCCCTCGCAGATGATCGTGCTGAGCGCCTGCTGCCCGAATTCTCCGGCATCATCTAATGTCACCTTGACAAACTCCGCATCATTTCTGCTTGCGAGAAAATTTTTCCGTTCGCTGATGGCGTCTTCCAGCTGTTTGCTGATCGGCTTGCCCTCATATTCTTTCTTGCCGTTACCGGATGCCGTCACAACATGGTCGCAGTCCGTGATCAATACCAGATGTCCGGTTGTCTGTGCCAGACTTTCCGCATACTCTCCCGCAAACTGGCTCAGCTCCCCGATCGGCGAATACTTTTTCAGAATGATCTCTCCCTCCCGGTCGGTAAATATTTCCAAAGGATCGCCCTCCCGGATCCTTAAGGTTCTCCGAATTTCTTTCGGAACTACAATTCTTCCCAGATCATCTATTCTGCGTACAATCCCTGTGGCTTTCATTTAATATTTTTCCTCCAATGCTGTTATTTCACTTTGGAGTTATTATGTGGAAAAATCAGAGAATTATTCTTTTCTTTCTTTATTAGCCAAAATCAATATTTTTTCATTTTTGGCTAATAGATGCTTTTGTATCATAGTCATCCAGAAAATGATGTTTTACGCCGTCCTTTTTATAGGCGACAACCGTTTCCAGATTCACATTTTCCACGCTCTTGAAAATATTGCCTTCCACGTACTGGTTGACTTCTTTTAATTTTTTGATCAGTTCCTTGATCTCCACACGTTTCGAACGATTTTCCTCGTTATTGCAGGTGGTACAGGTGTCTGTAAACTTGCATGCACACTGAATAAAATGAAGTCCATTATAGTCACGCCACGCCTTGATATCGTCCTCACGCACAAGATAAAGCGGACGGATCAGTTCCATTCCCTCAAAATTGGTGCTGTGAAGTTTTGGCATCATCGTCTGGATTTGTGCTCCGTAAAGCATACCCATGAGGATTGTCTCGATCACATCATCATAATGATGTCCGAGTGCGATCTTATTGCATCCAAGCTCCTGTGCAAAATGATATAAATGTCCGCGTCTCATCCGCGCACACAGGTAGCACGGTGATTTTTCAATATTGTATACGGAATCAAAAATATCCGATTCAAAAATTGTGATCGGAATATTGAGTTTTCTAGCGTTTTCCTCGATCACTTTTCGGTTTGCCGGACTGTATCCCGGATCCATGACCAGAAACTTCACCTCAAAATCGAATTTGTTGTGAATTTTTAATTCCTGAAAAAGCTTTGCCATAAGCATGGAATCTTTTCCACCGGAAATACAGACCGCAATGCGGTCACCCGGTTTGACAAGCTCATACTGATTTATTGCTTTTGTGAATTTGCACCAGATGCTCTTACGGAACTTTTTACGTATGGAAAGTTCCACATCCTTGCAGATGTCTACCTCTTCCTCCTGCTTCATCGCATCCAGAAGCCATGCAATATATCCGCCTTCCAGACTTACCGCATCCATTCCTTTCTCTTCCAGTCCTTCGGCAACTTCCACACTGAAACGTCCACGGCTGCAACAGATTACTAATTTTTTTGAAAAATCAATGTTCTCATTCCCTTCAATGGAATCTGCCGGTGTCGCTACCGCTCCCGGAATCGCTCCGTGGGCGACCTCGTTCTCGTCCCGGATATCAATGATCTGATAAGTGTTTTTATCAAGTTTTTTTAATTCTTCTATTGTAATGCCCATGCTATGACCTTTCTCTATGATTTTCCTTACAATTATCAAGTTTTCTTTCGGTAAAATATTACCTTCTTTGTGGGGTTCCGTCAATGTTTTGTGAACAAAAAACTGCTGCACCGCACGATTTTACGTCGTCACGGCACAGCAGTCTGTGTTTAGTTTATTCTGTTATTCCATCTTCTACAACAAGGCTGTCCTCTATTGATTCAGCCTCTTTTGACGATATTCATTATCCGGTGTCGCATCAAATCCAATTGGTAAATATTGTATGTCGATTTCATCTTGATAATCTATATCATAAAAATAATTACAGAAAATCAATTCCACATAAATAATCTGATTATTTTCTTCTTCCAGCGCATATATCAATCCATGATCCGGATCAACCTCTATTGCCAAAAGCTGGTACTTATCCCGAAAACCTCTCGCTCCAAAATATCCTTTATATTCTTTTGAATCATATTGCTCCAATCTCTGTATCTCTTCCTCATAACTCTTATCGTCATATTCAACAACCAGATAACTTAAATACTGTGCGTCCCACGGATTATAGTAAACCATTTTATAATCCAGTACATCCATGTTATCTGTAATACTTTCTGGAAAAATGCTTTCATCCATTCCCCATTTATCAGCATATTCTTTCTTAGCATTTTTTCCAATGTACCACTGGTAATGCGTGATATCTGTATCTTTATATACTTCTGCTCTCTGGCTATCGAATGAAAGCAGTTTTGCCAGACCACCCATTAATAATAATCGGATTAAAAAAACACATATAATAATTACTACAGTAATTAGTGCAACTTTCAACCCATAATTTCTTTTCTGCTTTTTAACAAATTTCTTAAAACTTTCTGCTGGTGTTTTATCATATTGAACTTTAAAATCAGGTGTTTTCATATCTTCATAAACTTTTTTGCATAATTCACAATTTTCCAAATGATTTTCTATTTCTATATTACTTGCATCACTCGTAATGTGTTCAATATATAATGGTAATAAATCTTTTATCATATCGCATTCTACTTTCATATCCTTCTCCTTTCAATGAAGTTTCATAACATCTTTTTTTATCATTTCTTTAGCCCGATGATACGTCACACATGCCCAGTGTTCTGACTTATTAAAAATATTCGCAATTTCCCGAAAAGACAATTCGCCAAAAATTCTTAGAGAAAAAACCTCTTTATACGGTTCTTTCATTTCATGTAATATTTTATGAATCTGTTGTGCTATTTCTTTGTTTGCTAATCCTTCCACAAACTCTATATCTTTTTGTTCTGTATAACTCCCAAGAATTCCTTCATATACAAGCTTTTTTTCTTTTTTTTGATATGAATAAAATAAATTTTTTGCTATCGAAAACATCCATACTCGAATATCACAATCTCCTCGAAAACTATCAATTGATCTTATTGCACGATACAGTGTTTCTTGTGTTAATTCCTCTGCTAAATACTCATTCTGTGTGAGAGCCCTAAGGAATCGCAAAATATCTTTATAATAGTACTCATATAAACTTTCTACTTTATCCATATTTCCCCCTTTCCTTTATATATGACTTTTAAATGTTATAAATATCACAATTTTTAATTACTTTAAGTTTACTTTTATTTAATTATCGTCTTTTTCGTTAGTAAATCTTTGAAAGGAAATCTTATTATGAAATATCCATTTATTTTTCAAAAAAATTCTAATGATTGCGGTCCAACTTGTATTTTCATGCTATGCGAATACTATCGTATTCCTTATAATCCAAATGAAATATTAAATTTATCTAATCTTTCATCAAAAGGAACAAGTATTTGGAATATGCAGATTATATTACAATCTCTTGGTTTTTCTTGTCAAGCTAAATATTTATATAATTTTCTTAACTATAATTACTCTTTTCCGATAATTGCACTTATAAAGACATCCAACAATCTTTTTCATTATGTAATTATATATAAAAAATATAAACACTCCTTATATGTCGCAGATCCAGCGTTTGGAATAAAAGTTATTTCAACAAGAGATTTTTTATTAAATTTTACCTATATGACAATAATTCCAAAATTTAATAAATAAAAAAGTTTACAAATTTCTTACTTCTTTCTTTTTCTATTATGTAATCAGTAAATAGAACGGAGGATAAAATATGAACAAATCAAATTTAATTAATGTATCAATTCAGAAAAACACCTTAGGTGGCTCTGTCAGCCTTCCTATGAATCCAGTGTACCTGACAAAAACAGCTTGTGAAGTAAAAGCAACTTCTCTTATTTACAACAAAGAAGTTTCTGGCATGACCATGCTTGGTATTGCCAAAGAGATTTTTGCACATGCTTGTTGCTATTACGGCTCTGCTACAGTTAAAGCTTTAGGTGTGGATAGCTCCGCTGTTGATGATATCTATCGTAGAGCAAATCCTGTTGACATCGAAGATGGGGGTGACACTGCTGCAAGACAGCTTATTTATGAGTTAATTTGGAATCTGTCACCTACAATTATTGCACCTTTTTCATTAAATGAAAAAGAATAAAATCTAAACTATATATATTTTTACTGATTACATGGAGTGCCTATCCATCTGATAGCACTCCATTTTATTATATCTATTTTTTCTGTTTAATTTATACTCTGTAAAAATTACGTATTTTTCTGTCAAACACTCTTTGTCATATATCCTTAATGCTCTGTTTCCTCTCAAACATTCCATAAACTGTGATATACTGTATTTCGGGCAGGATACTTGCCAACATATGTATATAATCTGGTATCAAATATCCCTCTATTATTTCCACACCTTTATACTTGCAAATTTTTTTGATGATATCTCTGATTCTTTCTGTTTACTGATTATATATTACTTTTCTTCTATACTTTAATGTGAATATAGTATGATATTTGCACATCCATTTTGTATGTGCCATAGAATTTATTTGATTTGCCATTAAAATCAGTACCACCCGTCAAACGGGTGGTTTGCTCAGCGGCTATAAGCCTTTGTTACCGGCCAGCGCCTAAAGACGCTGGCTTTCACTTTCGTTCAAGCTACTAATGCCTTTGACTCGTCGCTGCCCTTAAAAGGGCATTTGTATTACCAGCAACCCTTAAAAGGGTCTTCCTATTTTTTTACACTTAATTTATCCAAAGCTATATCATGTTTTTCCTGCTCTTGGATATATTTCTTTATTGTTGCTTCATTTAATCCTACTGTACTCACATAGTAACCTTCTGCCCAGAAATGTCTATTTCCATATTTATACTTTAAGTTTGCGTGCTTGTCATATATCATTAGTGCACTTTTTCCTTTTAAATATCCCATAAACTGTGATATACTATATTTCGGTGGGATACTTACCAACATATGGATATGATCTGGCATTAAGTGTCCTTCTATTATTTCCACACCTTTGTATTTACACAATGTTTTGATGATATCTCTGATATCTTCTTTGTACTGATTGTATATTACTTTTCTTCTGTATTTTGGTGTGAATACAATATGATATTTACACATCCATTTTGTATGTGCCATAGAATTTGTTTGATTTGCCATTAAAATCACCTTTCCTTTCGTTAAATAGTAGCCTGAACAACTCTATTTTAGCGGAAAGGTGATTTTTTTGTATAACAAATTTGTTGCACCACCCGCATAGTAGGTGGTTTATTGTTTCGCACATCTCCATTTCTCCGTTGTGAGAAACTCCGATGCACTCAACAGGCTAAAGCCCATAATAATACGGTAGATTTACCAACTGGAAATCTACCGTTATTACGAGTATTATTTGGGTATATATAAAACTCTCTCATCTTTTATTTAATTTTTTATCATCAAAGTTATCTTTTAGATCTGCTAAAATATTTTTTAAAAATTCCGGAAATTCAGTTCCCATCCTTCCAATATTTTCCAATATTGAGATCAACTCATTAATTATAAACCACACGCACACTAGCAAACCAAAGATTGTATTTGTACCAAATGTTAATCCAATTTCTTTTGCGAATTTGAATATTAAATAATCAATAGATACGGCAACAAATATTGTTAAAATATATCCTAACTTTTTATAAATTCCCAATATACTTCTTTTACTACTCCAACCAAATCTACTATCATTTGGATTTTCGAATGATTCTTTTTTGGCAGCTAACATTCCTGATACATAATCAATCACCATTAAAACTCCTAAAAAACTAAGTGCTGGTAATAACATTCCAAATTTGTTACCAATTCCTGCTCCCATTATAGTTAAAATACCTTTTTCAAACATTTCTTTATTATTCATAATTCTATGTCACCTCTATTTTTTTATATCAAAATATCTTTCTCTAAGTTCCAAATATAATTGCTTTCTTAACCGATGTACATATTGTCTTGTAATATTATATTTCTTAGCAATTTTATAATCCGATAACTCTCCCCCTAATATATCTTTATAAATTTTATATTTTATTCCTTTATATTTTTTTAATATTTGTTTTAAATCTTCTTCAATAATAATGTCGATAAACTTGTTTTCTTCATAAACTGTAATATCTATCATTTCCATTTCAGATGCAAATTGATTATCATGCTTTTTTCTACTATTTCGATATAATTCATAAAATTTATTTTGTAATGCCTTTTCCAAAAACCTTAAGCATTGTCCATCATTCTCTACATATTTTAATTTAGTAATAGCTTCCCATAATGCAAGTATTAATTCAGCATATACATCATCTTTATCATCCTTATATAACCTTCTCATATACTTGTTAATTAATGGTTCCATTGCTTGCTCCAACTTTGCAAATTGATCTTTATCTTTTTGGACATCCTCAATCAAACTTGTAATTTCTCCCATAATTTTTTCCTCCGCATGAGGTAAAAAGGGAGATTTTCACAAAATGTAAACGAAAAAATTAAAAAACCTTATATTTTTTAATTGTGTCACAAACAATCCCTAATTCTTTAACTATGTCATAATTTCTTAATTAACTGTAAAAAGAACGTTCAGTCCAATACAAAAAAGCCAAACTCATCTCACATGAGTTTGGCTTTACATAATAATTTTTAAATAATTTTATACTTTCCAATTACCATAGTAATAGTGATCAACCATATTGTATAAAATATCGTATTCAAGTATATATATTTTTTTGTGATAGCAAAAACTATTCCTATAATAATATTTATCATCAAAAAAATTTTTAACCTTTTTTCGAATTGCTCATTTTCATATATATCCACATTCCTATTTATATTTTCAACTGGATATAATTTTAACATTACTATTTCCAAAAATATTAAGCATATCATTTCCAAATAAGCTGGAAACCATAAATATTTACTTAATGTTATGATACTAAAAAATGTTATACACGATAGTAAAAGGCATGACCAATATCTATTTAAATGCAATCCACCAGCATATGACCGTAATAGTACAAATACAATAAAAAATATAATACCTTCTGGTATTGCCTTTAAAAATATTGCTCCCAAAAAACAAATTACATAACATACAGTCTGCTCCAAAGCAACTTGAAAAAAGGTTAAAAATTTTTTTGAT
>OMGW01000695.1_pt1 | contig 12341 bp, 9 predicted proteins | sample 1646131 | NCBI WGS metagenome assembly OMGW01 (sample SAMN05578588, study PRJEB25193) | human gut metagenome | biome: Human Microbiome; feature: human-associated habitat; material: feces | host: Homo sapiens | place: USA:Birmingham
AACTGGTCATGCAGCGGGGCGTGGGAATGTGCACGACAAAATCCACCCCGGAGCGGGAAAAAGCGTGCAGCCGGTCCCAGTATGGGGCTGCGGCTGCTGCTGTAGCCTCCATCTTCTTTGAACCCGGTGGATGGGTCACGTTTGAATGGTGGTACGAGGAGGACAACGGCGTGTATCAGGAGGTCTACGAGGGCGACTGGAGCCTGCAAGACGATATGCTCGGCCTGCGGATGACCCGCACCGGCGGCGAACGCTTCCGGGAAGGTGAGCGGGCCGTTGAGATCACCGGCGTGTTCCCGGTGCAGATCCCCATGGGCTTTGAGGACTTCCCTATTCTGAACATTGCCGAGGGCGTGAACGGCGAACTGCTGCCTATTCAGGTTCCCCCCAGCACCCTGATCTATTTCTTGCCTGCCATGGGCTGAGCAGCAGATCCCCAGGTGTGATCAAAGGTCCTTTTCCCATGATCGCAAAAAAGGAATCTTTCACCGAAAAAGGGGGGGCTTCGTAAAGAAGCTGCATCTGTAAAATAAAAGTAGACACCATAAAAAACGCAAGTTTTTGGTGGTGTCTACTTTTTTGTATAATAAGAAGCAGGAAAGGAGTTGAGATCATGGGCGCACCGAAAGGAAAGCCTCACCGTAAATTTACACAGGCGGAAAAGCTGGCATATATGACTTGCATTCGCTGTAACGGAAAGATTTATGAGTGGGTCCTTTTTATAGATACCTTCAACAATGAAATTATTGCACATTCTGTTTCTGCACATCGGGGGGATCCCAAAACCTACTATAACTGCTTGGATCAACTATGCAAACGCGTAAAAAATGTGAAGGAGCAGACCGCAGGTACGGTCTTGCACACCGACCAAGGCGCAGTCTACTCCTCCAGAGCTTTCTCAAGGACTCATTCTAATTATAACATAATTCGCTCAATGTCAAGAGCCGGAACACCTACGGACAACCCAATTATCGAATCTCTGAACGGATGGATGAAGGCCGAATTGATTCTGGATTTTGGTATCAGTAAAGTTTCCAACCTCAAAAAGACACTGGATCAATATGTCCTATACTTTAACTCCGAACGTTTTGCCGCTGCCTTGGATTACAAAACCCCAATCCAGTACAGGACTGAATTGGGGGTTCTGATGCTATGACTTTTTATTCGTGTCTACTTTAACTTGACAGATGCACTTCGTAAAGAAGCCTCCCCCTTTTGGTTTTTCGCATTCCATTCGTTATCCTGTTAAACAAGACAGATCGGCTGCAAACCTCGGTTTGCAGCCGATCTGTCTTAATAATAAGCATGATAAGCATCTGAACGTCTGTGTTTGGGCGTTTTACGCCTTGGATTCGTCAATATAGCTGTACAGAGTGTACTTGGAGATGCCGAAGAACTTGCATACCCGGTCGCCGCTCTTGGTGATGAGGAAGGCTCCGGTCTCATTGAGAAACTGCACCGCCTTGACCTTATCCTCCTTGTTCATCAGGACCACTGGCTTACCCACCACTTTCACGCTCTGCTCGATCAGCTCATCCAGCAGGTCAGAGACATTCCGGGCAATCGGCTCCGGCTCCTTCTCGTCCTTTTCAGTGGCGGTAAACTGCTTGATCGCATTCTCCATGGCCAGCATCAGGGTGATATCGTAGTTGATGCCGAAGATGCCAATGGGGGCACCGTCGTCATCCCGGATATAGATGGTGGTGGATTTCAGGATCTTCCCATCCTTGGTCCGGGTCAGGTAGGACAGGTGATCGTGGAGCTGTTCGGGATTCCCCCGCAGGGCTTCCAGAACCACATGGGAGGGCCCGTCCCCCACCTTGCGCCCGGTGACGTGTCCGTTTTCAATGGCAACGATGGACCGTTCCGGGTCATTGGTGGCAAGATCGTGGACTACCACCTCGCAGTTGGGACCGAATTGACTGGCGATCCCCTTTGCCAGCGTCAAGAGAAATTGCAGCGTAGATGCATTCGGCACGTAAATGCCCTCCTTTTCCGGTCCGCGGCAGAAACGCCCCGAAAAGAGCGGGGCAAACTATGGAATACACGGTCTGATCCGTTGCCGCTGACAGACCTGCTATGATTATTCCATTATTGTATCATAATTTTAGTGAGTTTCAACCATTTTTTTGAGACCTAAAAATTTTTAATTTTTTATTAAAGTGTATGGGCCGTCAAGCAGATTGCAGCAGGAGCGATATATCCGAAAACAAGTCTGATCTCCCTCCACTCACGAAGTGACCTTCCGTAAAAAGCAAAGGCACTTCCAAACCTTCCATACATGGAAAGCCGGGGAAATATCCCTGCTGCGGAGGCCCGATTTTTGGAAAAAACAGCCTTGCGCACAGGTTCCGCAAGAGGAGCCAAAAAAAGTTTTAGCTTTACAGCATTTTTTTGAGTTTTTCTGCTTGACAACCGAAGAACACATGCTATGATGGTCTCAGAAAGCTAAATAAATTTTGCCATGAAGTAAAAAGATTTTGGAGGCGAGTATTCCATGAAAGATCAGCTCAAATGGGTCCTCAATCATATGCCGAAGAGTGACGATCAGCATCTGGATGTGATGTCCCTGCCCAATGTGGCCAAGGCCCGCTCCTTCCACGGGTCCTTCCCCCAGTACTCCATCACCCCTCTGGCGCAGCTGGACGGTATGGCACAATATCTGGGGCTGGCGGGTGTGTATGTGAAGGATGAGTCCTACCGGTTTGGTCTCAACGCCTTCAAGGTGCTGGGCGGCTCCTTCGCCATGGCCCGGTACATCGCCGGCGAGATGGGCCGGGACGTGTCTGAAATGAATTACGACTACCTGACCAGCGAAGCCTTCCGTAAGGAATTCGGTCAGGCCACTTTCTTCACCGCCACCGATGGCAACCATGGCCGCGGCGTGGCTTGGGCAGCCAACAAACTGGGCCAGAAGTCTGTGGTGCACATGCCCAAGGGCAGCAGCAAGTCCCGCTTTGACAATATCGCCAAGGAGGGCGCCAAGGTCACCATCGAGGAAGTCAACTACGATGACTGTGTGCGTATGGCTGCTGCGGAAGCCGCACAGACGGAACACGGCGTCATCGTGCAGGATACCGCCTGGGACGGCTACGAGGAGATCCCCTCCTGGATCATGCAGGGCTACGGCACCATGGCTAATGAGGCCGCCGACCAGCTTCGTCAGTACAGCGTAAACCGTCCCACCCACGTGTTCGTCCAGGCCGGCGTCGGCTCTCTGGCCGGTGCGGTGGTGGGCTACTTCGCAAACCTGTTCCCCAACGATCCTCCCAAGTTCGTGGTGATGGAGGCCGAGGCGGCTGACTGCCTGTATCAGGGCGCGCTGGCCAATGACGGCAAACCCCGCATCGTCACCGGTGATCTGAAAACCATCATGGCCGGTCTGGCCTGCGGCGAACCCAACACGATCTCCTGGGACATTCTGCGGAACCACGTGTCCGCCTTTATCTCCTGCCCCGATTGGGTCAGCGCCAAGGGTATGCGGATGCTGAGTTCCCCCGTCAAGGGCGATCCCCGCGTGGTGTCCGGCGAATCCGGCGCCGTTGGTATGGGCGTTCTGGACGCCATCATGTGCGACGACACCTACAAGGAGCTGCGGGACGCTTTGGAGCTGGACCGGCACAGCCGGGTGCTCATGTTCTCCACTGAGGGCAACACCGATCCCGAAAAGTATCGCCGGGTGGTGTGGGATGGCGAGTATCCCACCGATGACACCCCGCAGAAGCCCTGCTGAACGCACGGTCCAGAAGCGGGCCCAACCAAAATTTGAGAAATAAAATTGGAGGTTACTACCATGGATTTTGAGAAGATCAAAGTAGCCGCTCAGGCCTATCAGGCCGATATGACCCGCTTCCTGCGGGACATGATCTCCCACCCCAGCGAAAGCTGTGAGGAGCGTGAGGTTGTTCACTGCATCAAGGCCGAGATGGAAAAGCTGGGCTATGACAAGGTGGAGATCGACGGTCTTGGCAATGTCATCGGCTGGATGGGTGACGGCGACAAGATCATCGCCATCGACTCCCACATCGACACCGTGGGCGTGGGCAACATCGACAACTGGACCCATGACCCCTACCAGGGCTACGAGGATGATCAGGTCATCTATGGCCGCGGTGGCTCCGACCAGGAGGGCGGTATGGCCTCTGCCACTTACGGCGCCAAGATCATGAAGGATCTGGGCCTGATCCCCGTCGGCTATAAGATCATGGTGGTGGGTTCTGTGCAGGAGGAGGACTGCGACGGTATGTGCTGGCAGTACATCGTCAACAAGTACTTCCCCGCCAACGGCATCAAAAAGGAGCAGGTGGAATTCGTTATCTCCACCGAGCCCACCGACGGCGGCATCTACCGCGGCCACCGCGGCCGCATGGAGATCCGTGTGGATGTGAAGGGCGTTTCCTGCCACGGTTCCGCGCCCGAGCGTGGTGACAACGCCATTTACAAGATGGCCGACATTCTTCAGGAAGTCCGCGCGCTCAACGAGAACGGCGATGGCCCCTCCAACGAGATCAAGGGCCTCGTGAAGATGCTGAATCCCGCATTCAACCCCGAGCATTACGAGGACGCTCAGTTCCTGGGCCGTGGCACCTGCACCACCTCCCAGATCTTCTACACCTCTCCCTCCCGCTGCGCTGTGGCTGACTCTTGCTCCATCTCCATCGACCGCCGCATGACTGCCGGCGAGACCTGGGACTCCTGCCTGGAGGAGATCCGCCAGCTGCCCAGCGTAAAGAAGTACGGCGACGATGTGAAGGTCTCCATGTATATGTATGACCGGCCCTCCTGGACCGGCGAGGTCTACGAGACCGAGTGCTACTTCCCCACCTGGATCAACAAGGAAAACGCTGCCCACGTGCAGGCTCTGGTGGATGCCCACCATGCGCTGTACGGTGAGGAGCGCATTGGCCCCGACGGCGCGATGCACCTGCGTCACCGTCCCCTGATTGACAAGTGGACCTTCTCCACCAATGGCGTAGCTATCCAAGGCCGTTACGGCATCCCCTGCGTTGGCTTCGGCCCCGGTGCGGAATCTCAGGCCCACGCCCCCAATGAGATCACCTGGAAGCAGGATCTTGTGACCTGCGCCGCCCTGTACGCCGCCGTGCCCGGTCTGTACAAAGAGGAGAACAAGACTGCCGATGTTTCCCAGTTCCGGGCCGGCAAGACCAACAACGACATTCAGTAATTCGCACAGAAACCGTTTCAGACCTTTTCTCACAAATTACAAAATATAGATTTATAAAGGAGCCAATTATCATGGACGCTACTCTGCAGAAATATATCGACAAGCTGAACGCCCTGAACTTCAAAGAGATGTACGAGGGTGACTTCTTCCTGACCTGGGACAAGTCCGATGACGAGCTGGAAGCCGTCTTTACCGTGGCGGATGCCCTGCGCTATATGCGCGAGAACAACATCTCCACCAAGATCTTCGAGTCCGGTCTGGGCATTTCCCTGTTCCGGGACAACTCTACCCGCACCCGTTTCTCCTTTGCCTCCGCCTGCAACCTGCTGGGTCTGGAGGTCCAGGATCTGGACGAGGGCAAGAGCCAGATTGCTCACGGCGAGACTGTCCGTGAGACTGCCAACATGATCTCTTTCATGGCTGACGTCATCGGCATCCGTGATGATATGTACATCGGCAAGGGCCACACCTATCAGAAGGAAGTGGCCGAGGCCGTGACCCAGGGCCACAAGGACGGCGTTCTGGAGCAGAAGCCCACCCTGGTCAACCTGCAGTGCGATATTGACCACCCCACCCAGTGCATGGCCGACATGCTGCACATCATTCACCACTTTGGCGGCGTGGAGAACCTGAAGGGCAAGAAGATCGCTATGACCTGGGCTTACAGCCCCTCCTACGGCAAGCCCCTCTCCGTGCCTCAGGGCGTCATCGGCCTGATGAGCCGTTTCGGCATGGACGTGGTGCTGGCTCACCCCGAGGGATACGAGGTCATGCCCGAGGTGGAGGAGGTCGCCAAGGCCAACGCCGCCAAGACCGGCGGTTCCTTCACCAAGACCAACTCCATGGCCGAGGCCTTCAAGGACGCTGATATCGTCTATCCCAAGAGCTGGGCTCCCTTCGCCGCCATGGAGAAGCGCACTAATCTGTACGCTGAGGGCGACGCCGACGGCATCAAGGCTCTGGAAAAGGAACTGCTGGCCCAGAACGCCGATCACAAGGATTGGTGCTGCACCGAGGAACTGATGAAGACCACCAAGGACGGTAAGGCCCTGTATCTCCACTGCCTCCCTGCCGACATCAACGATGTTTCCTGCAAGGATGGCGAGGTAGAGGCCTCCGTGTTTGACCGCTACCGCACCCCCCTGTATAAGGAAGCTTCCTACAAGCCCTATATCATCGCCGCCATGATCTTCCTGGCTAAGGTGAAGGATCCTCAGGCCACGCTGAAGGCTCTGGAGGAGCGCGGGATCGCCCGTTGGTTCCAGAAGTAAATCTTCTCAGAACACGCTGTATTTTACAGGCTTTCCGCCTGACATCCCTTTTCCATTCCGGAGGCCCGTCTGCATAGGTCAACCTGCCTGTATCTGTGCGGACGGGCTCCATCATTTTCACCGGCGGCCATGACAGCCGTCTCAGCGGCACCCCCGCAACACGGGGCATCTATTGCCGTTTTTGCTCTAAAATGTATAGATTCTAAACAAATTGAGGTGTTTTTCATGGGTAAGCGTATTGTGATCGCGCTGGGCGGCAATGCTCTGGGCAGCAATCTCCCTGAGCAGATGATCGCCGTAAAGCAGACTGCCAAGGCCATCGTCGACCTGATTGAAGAAGGACATGAGGTCATCATCGCCCACGGAAACGGCCCCCAGGTGGGCATGATCCAGAAAGCCATGGCCGAGCTGACCCGCTCCGAGCCGGAAAAGTACATTCCCTGTCCCCTGTCCGTATGCGTGGCCATGAGCCAGGGCTACATTGGTTATGACCTGCAAAACGCGCTGCGGGAAGAACTGCTGGACCGCGGCATCCAAAAGGGTGTAGCCACCGTGCTTACTCAGGTTGAGGTGGACCCGAATGATGAGGCGTTCCAGAACCCTACCAAGCCCATCGGTGCTTTCATGACCAAGGAGGAAGCCGACAAGATGGTGTCCGAACGCGGCTACAACGTCATCGAAGATGCCGGCCGCGGATACCGCCGGGTGGTCGCCTCTCCCAGACCTCAATCGATCATTGAGATCCAGTCCATCCGTGATATGGTAGAGGCTGGGCTGGTGGTGGTGGCCTGCGGCGGCGGCGGAATTCCCGTCTACAAGACTGAGGGGCACCATCTGAAGGGCGCCGCCGCTGTTATCGACAAGGACTTCGCCTCCTGCGTACTGGCTCAGCAGGTGGAAGCCGACACCCTTATCATCCTCACTGCCGTAGAAAAGGTTGCCATCAACTTCGGCAAGCCCGATGAAAAGTGGCTGGATTCCCTGACTCCTGACGAGGCCCGTAAGTACATCGGTGAGGGGCACTTTGCCCCCGGTTCCATGCTGCCCAAGGTGGAGGCCGCCGTGGAGTTTGCCGAAAGTGCCCCCGGCCGCTCCGCCCTCATCACGCTGCTGGAAAAGGCCAAGGACGGCGTAGCCGGCAAAACCGGCACCGCCATCCACCAGTAAACGCGCACAAAACCGAGGCTGTTGCAGCAACAGCCTCGGTTTTTATCAAAAACTGCGGGCACTTCTGTTCAATTTCGTCCCGAAATTCCTTTTGCCAAAATTTTGTGTTAATACTTGTATTTCCCTGTTTATGCGGCTATAATACAAATCAGAGATGTTGAGAGAAGCGTATGACGGGAGCGTCATGCGCTTTTATTATTACGTGTAAGGAGAGAATCATATGAAACGCCCACTTTTGCTTGCGCACCGCGGTTTTTCCGGCAATTACCCGGAGAACAGCCCTCTGGCCTTCCGGATGGCAGTGGAAAAGACCGCTGCCGACGGTTTTGAAAGTGACGTCCACATCACCAAAGACGGCAAGCTGGTGATTTTTCATGATGCCTCTGTAGAGCGCACCTCCAACGGCACCGGCTTCATCAAGAACATGACCTATGATGAGCTGCTCTCACTGGATATCGGTGCTTGGAAGTCTCCGGAATTTGCAGGTCAGCATATCTGGACCTTCGGCCAGCTGCTGGACTTCTGTAAGGAGACCAAGATGCTGCTGAACATGGAACTGAAAAACTACGAGGTGTTTTACGAGAATCTGGAGCAACGGGTGATCGACGAAATCTGCAAACGCCAGATGCAGGAGCAGGTGTTCGTTTCCTCCTTCAACCATATCTCCATGCAGCATTTCAAGGAGCTGTGCCCGGACATTGAAACCGGTCTTCTGTATGATAAGCCCTATCTGGACATGGAACATTATGTCCAGCGCTCCAATGCCGACAATATGCATCCCCGGTATATGCTTCTGCAATATCAGCCGGAGCTGATGGAACTGTTCCACGGCCGGGGCATGAAGGTCAACACCTGGACGGTAAATGACGAGGAGAACATGAAAGATATGATCGCCCGGGGCGTAGACTGCATCATCTCCAACCACCCCGATGTGCTGTGCCGCGTAGCGGATGATGTCTGCGACTGAAAAACACTCCCGCATTGCATTTTGCAATGCGGGAGCTCTTCTTGATCCCAGATTTATCTTTATAACGAAAAACACCTGAAATCCGAAGATTTCAGATGTTTTTTGTCGGGTGTTGACAGAAAAGATGCAGGAGCAAAGTCTTGTGTCGCAAGGGTTTGCGGGCTTTTGAGGCTCGATTTTCCGTTTTGCAATTCGAACCCCCAGCATCTTGTGATGACGGATGAATGATCTGTAAATGTGCGCGTGAATCTGTAAATTAAGTATACGTGAAAATACATAAAACGTCAATTCCAATAGACCAATTTTACGAGCCTTTCATTTGAAGATCCTTTGCGCTATCAATCGTCATGTTTGTTTCCTCCTGTTTTTTGTCTTGGGCGTAGCCTGCGTCAACACAATGGCATAACGTAGTCGGGAAAGCTATTCGTGAACCCGGACAAAGATTTATGCCTGAGCTTGTGAAAAACTTACTTAAATAGAAAGTGGAGACACATTAGCCAATCGCCAGTGCGCCTCCACTCATCATTTCAGTCGGATAATCTGATTATAGAGCATTACGAACTCTTTCTCTACCACCATGTTTTCGTGGTAGTGTCCGAAAAACCAGTATTGGAATCGGCATCGCTCTCGAACCTCATCGAGAAAGTCTGTCAGGGCATCCCGTTGGAACAACCCGCCGCTGAATGTGTCCTAAATGCTACTGGGGCAGCAGTGGGTGATGATGTAGTCCAAGTCCCAACCTGTTTTGTCCAGTGCTTCTCTTGCGGTCCGGTATTCGTCCTCGCCGGGCAGTTCCTCTTTCCACCAGGAGCGGTGATTGACTCGGTAGAGAGCGCCTGCGGCGTTGAGCTGCCGCAGCTTTCGCTCATAGTCCGGATTATCCGGTTCCAGAATGCCGTCCCGGATATCGTGGCTGCTGGCGCCGCCCATGGTAAATATCCGCTTTCCGCAGATGTTATAAAGCTGGCCCCGCATCAGATGCAGGACGCTGGGGCGTATGGCCTGTACCAAGCCGCCGTGCCATTGGCTGATTGGATAGTTGCGGAGCAGATCATAGTTTTCATGGTTTCCGCTGACGAACAGCGTGGTAAAGGACCTGGTCTCCAGCCAGTCCAGCCACTGCTGCTCCGCATCGCCGCCATCCCAGACACCGCCGAAGTCTCCACAGATGATGAGGTAATCCTCTTTGGTCAGGTCACGTTGCTCATAGAATGCTGCAGGCAGGAGCCTGCTGAAATCACCGTGCGTATCACCGGTTATAAAAATGGCCATTTCCTTTCTCCCTTTTCTATTCATTCTACTTCCTGTTCCAGCACCACATCCGAGCCTCGGAAGTGGATGTAGATGGTTTCCGCATCCTCCACCGTGATCTTTTGGATGACCTGCCGGACGAGCTCATTGTCAAATTCCGTGTAGCCCGCGGCGCATTCCATGATACTGTCCCACATCTGCCGGCGTCTGGCAGCCTGTTCCTCCAGATCGACCTCTGCCTGCTGCGCGTCTGCGATCTGCGCCTTAAGGGATTCCTTCTCATCCGTCAGCGCTTTCATCCTGGCATTCAGCTCGGTATCGGCCATGTTGACGAGCAGCCGATCCAGCACATCGCTTTGCTCCCGGCTCACCGCATCCATACGCTTCTTCAGCTGCAGCAGCCGTGCACCGGCCTGAGATAACGCCTGCCTGGCTTCCTCCGCCATGGCCAGCACATCGGGGCAGACCTCCTGCCGGATGGCGGCGTACTCGTTCATGGCCGCGAGGATGGCGCTGTGCAGCTTGCCTTCATCCAGTGTCGGAGAGTGCTGGCAGTATTTTGTACCGAACTCCAGCCGGGAGACACAGCGCCACACGATGCGCTTTTTCCCATTTCTGGCCCATGTGACCCGCTTGTAGGGGGAGCCACACTCGCCGCACACCAACAATTCTGTCAGAGCGTATTTGCCGGAGTATTTCCCAAGTTCCGTTTTTCCGCTCTTTTGCAGCACCTTCCGTTTGCTGGACCGGCGCGTCATCTCCTGCTGCACCTGATTGAACAGATCCCTTGAGACAATGGCCGGATGGCTGTTCTCCACATAGTACATCGTGCGTTCACCACGGTTCTTTTTGACCTTTTTGTTGATGCAGTCCGTCACATAGGTTTTCTGCAGCAGGGCGTCTCCAATGTACTTTTCATTGGTCAGGATATTGTGGATGATGGAGGGAGACCAGCGCTCTACACCCTGTGCGGTGGGAACACCGTCCTTCTCCAGCTCCCGCTTGATCTGTCCCAGGGTGCAGCCGTCCAGATACCTGTGGTAAATGCGGCGGATGATCTCCGCTTCCTCCGGTACGATCTCCGGCTGTCCGTCCGCCCCCTTCCGGTATCCCAGCATCTTTTTGTACTGGAAGGTGACCTTTCCCGCCTCCGCGCTCTTCTGCTTTCCCCATGCGACATTCTTGCTGAGAGACTCGGATTCCGCCTGGGCGAAGCCGCTGAACAGGGTGATGAGAAATTCGCTGGATTCCGTGAGGGTGTTGATGTTTTCCTTCTCGAAGTACACCCCAATGCCGTTTGCTTTCAGGAGCCGCACCGTATCCAGACAATCCACCGTGTTTCTGGCAAAGCGGGAGAGGGACTTGGTGATGATGAGGTCGATGTGTCCCCGCTTGCAGGCGGTGATCATCTTGTTGAACTGCGTCCGTTTTTTCAGGCTGGTGCCGGAGATGCCCTCATCGGCATAGATCCCTGCCATCTCCCAATCCGGGCTGTCCTGGATCTTCTGGGTGTAGTAGGTCTTTTGCGCCTCATAGCTGTTGAGCTGCTCTTCACTGTCCGTCGAGACGCGACAGTAGGCCGCTACGCGCATTTTTCCGTCATGGTCTCTGTGCAGTTCTTCCGGTTTTCTGGTTGCGGGGATCACCCGCACCCGCCGCTCTAAGGTGGCTGCTGTCGCTTCCATGGATCATTCATCCTTTCCTGTCGCTTTTTTATCCGTAAATATAAGAGTTACTTCGGTATCCTGTGAGATGGTGATATGGGAAACCGCTCGTTGGAAGCGTCTCCAATCCGCCTCTGTCAGACTATCTGACGGCTCAGATTCGGCAGACGGCTCTGGACAGCAGGCATACCGCGCTGCCGCACCCTGCAGGATCAGCGCCATCACCGCTTCCGGCGAGTCTGGCTGCTCCAGCCCCCGGTTGATGGCATTGTCCAGCCGCATGACCTCCGCAGAGGGCGTGTAGGCGGTGCAGCTGGGCTGTTCATGGTTCCGGAACTGACGGACGATCCCGTTTACCGTCGCATCCATATCCATGACCGCGGTATTCCCGCAGCCTTCGCATCTCAGATACAGCTTGCCGCTGTTCTGCCAGCCGCCGCCCAGCCGGGTCATCTTCCCGCCGCAGGTGCAGCGGAAGTATGGAGTCAACCGCGCAATGGCAGACTTCTCTCCGTGGGACTGCTTCCTGGTATTCTTTTCCGCCGTCTTTTCCTGCGCCGCTTGGAAAATATCCGCTTCCACCAGTATGGGGTATCCCTCCTTACCGGTGTAACGGGGATTTTCCAAAAGGCGCTTTACCTTGTGCTTGTTCCAGAGCGGCACTTCCCGGCAATACGGAACGCCCTGCCGGTTCAAGGCGTCCGAGATGGCCTGATAGGAAGCCCCGGCGTTATAGAGCGTAAAAACCATACTGACGGTCCGCTGCTCCTCCGGCACGATTTCCAACGTACCGTTTTGGATCTGATAGCCGTATAACACCTTGCGGTTGATCATCT
>OMGW01000697.1_pt1 | contig 12308 bp, 9 predicted proteins | sample 1646131 | NCBI WGS metagenome assembly OMGW01 (sample SAMN05578588, study PRJEB25193) | human gut metagenome | biome: Human Microbiome; feature: human-associated habitat; material: feces | host: Homo sapiens | place: USA:Birmingham
TAATCAAACAGATATACTTTTGCGGTTATAACAATATAGACTGGGAAATGTTTGGTCATTTGAATTCTCTTACTTGGAAAATTTTCCCACGTTTCCCCCTATTATCGGTTTCCTCACAAAATGGGATATTTCGGTGAAGAGTAGGTTCGTTGCGCGATACCGAACATGAATGTAATTTTTTAGGTACAAGCGCTATAAGCCATACTTCGGCTATATCAATTATTCGGGGCAATATGGGTGCAGATAGTATAAAACTCCGCATCGTCATCAACACAGAAGCTTCTTTCTTTTTTTCAAGATTTTGGAAAGACGATAGGGACATTGGCAATAAAATGAGAGGCACGCAAAATTGTGTGCCGTTTCAATTTGGTTGACCTTCCAAAATGGGCATAAAAATAAAGAACCGGAGTTTTTTTTATGAATCTCCAGCTTTCAATATTCCTTATTTTCAGAGAACTGTCAATATGATGGATTTACAACCAAAGAGAAGTTGGTTATGTTCAAAACCGGAAGTAACAGATAACATGGCAGTACGTTCAAGAAGGACGGTATTACTTCTTTCTTCTCGCCGGCTGTATATAACTGATTGCAAACATCCAGTGCTCTTTCCATTGGCGATATTGAAGTTGGTTTTATACTCTTTAAGTGAAGGCTCATACCCGGACACTTCAAATGGCTTAAACAAATCATCAGTGAGAGCCTCTAATCTTGAAATTTCCTTGTTTATCTCAAAAGCGGTATCTCCATTTATATTAGTTGTGTTCTTTTTGCACCGGCCGGTTTTGGCATCCCATTTTTCGGGTGAAATGTTATAGCCTACGTTGAACTGCAGTATATTGTTAGACCAACGAACGCGTATACGTATCTGGTTTTCTGTGCTGACACTGTTATACACTTTCTGCAAATAAAAGTAAATTCGTCTTTTAATATTCATTTTAGTACATAATTAGACGTTACTTGGTACATCGTTGCAAATTTATGTACTATTTTTTAGACTCATAAAGATATAAAAAGAAACACAACGATGTTTTAATTTCAAGTAATGCCTTGATTATTAAAACATTGTTGTGTCATTATAAACATCTGTGATGCTTTGGAGTGGAGCGTATGAGACTCGAACTCATCACCTCGACACTGCCAGTGTCGCGCTCTAGCCAGATGAGCTAACGCCCCGTTGCTAACGTTTGCGGAACCCTCCGCATTTTGATGGTGCAAATATAATGCATTATTCTGAAATAATTGCTATGTTTGCGAAACAAAATGAAAAAAGAAATTATGTTGATATATAATACGACCTATCACGTGGAAGAGGGACAGGAAAAATTCTTCCTTGCCTGGATGCAGGAGTTTTACCTTCCCGAAGTAGAAAAACATGGTACGCTGTATGCCCCGCGCATAGCACGCATACTGAGTCATATTGAGGAAGGAAGTATCTGTTACTCTGTACAGTTTGAAGTTGAGAATTCTGCCAAACTGCATCACTGGCATCAGGAGCAGGGCGTAAAGCTGAATGAGGAATTACTGAGAATCTTTAATGATAAAGTAATCGGTTTTCCGACGTTGATGGAGGTGATAGTGTGATACAGCCGGTAAAGGAAAAAATCATTTTGGGCATTGACCCCGGTACCACTATTATGGGGTATGGAGTGCTGCGTGTGGCGGGAGTAAAGCCTGAGATGATTGCTATGGGCATCATAGACCTTCGTAAGTTCGGTGACCACTATCTGAAACTTCGCCATATCCACGAAAGGGTGTTGAGTATCATTGAAAGTTACCTGCCGGATGAACTTGCTATTGAAGCGCCTTTTTTTGGCAAGAATGTGCAATCGATGTTGAAGTTGGGACGCGCTCAGGGAGTAGCTATGGCTGCGGCTTTGAGTCGTGACATTCCGATAACAGAGTATGCTCCGTTGAAGATAAAAATGGCGATAACAGGAAACGGTCAGGCATCCAAAGAACAAGTGGCGGATATGCTGCAACGCATGCTTCATTTTCCAAAAGAAGAAATGCCGGTATTTCTGGATGCCACCGACGGACTTGCCGCCGCTTACTGTCATTTTCTTCAAATGGGGCGTCCTGCAGCAGAGAAAGGTTACCACAGTTGGAAGGACTTTGTGGCCAAGAATCCCGGTAAAGTGAAACGATAACCTCACCTTAATATTTTGTACTTTAATACTTAGAAATACTGCCATGAAACTAAACGATCTTGTCATTATCGGAGTAGCTGCGACAACAGTTGTCAGTTGCGCCCCCTCGAAGAAAGAATACACCTCCTATGAGCTTTATCCTGTCCGTACGGGCAGCCTGACGGAAATGAAATATAGTCCGGACGCCACGCAGTTTACGCTTTGGTCGCCTACGGCGGACGAAGTGCGCCTGATGCTATACGATGCGGGAGACGGCGGGCATGCTTATGAAACAGTGGCCATGTCGCCGGCTGAAAACGGTACGTGGACGGCTAAGGTAGAGCAGGACTTGAAAGGCAAGTTCTATACTTTCAATGTGAAAATCGACGGTAAGTGGCTGGGTGATACACCAGGCATCAATGCGCATGCAGTAGGTGTGAACGGAAAGCGTGCCGCCATTATCGATATGCGTGAAACCGATCCGGAAGGCTGGGAAGAGGATCAGCGTCCGCCATTGGCGTCGCCTGCGGATGTGATTATCTATGAGGTGCATCATCGTGATTTTTCGGTAGATCCGTCGTCGGGCATTAAAAATAAAGGTAAGTTCCTTGCCATGACGGAAACGGGAACGGTCAGTCCCGATAAACTGGCAACCGGTATTGACCACTTGAAGGAACTGGGAGTGACACACGTACATATCTTGCCCTCCTATGACTATGCCTCAGTGGACGAAACCAAGTTGGACGAGAATAAATACAACTGGGGCTACGATCCACAGAATTATAATGTGCCCGACGGGTCGTACTCTACCGATCCTTACAAACCGGATGTGCGTATCCGCGAATTCAAACAAATGGTGCAGGCTTTGCATAAAGCAGGCATTCGCGTTGTGCTGGATGTGGTGTATAATCATACTTTCAACACCTCTGAGAGTAATTTTGAGCGTACTGTTCCCGGATATTTCTATCGCCAGAAGCCGGACGGCGGTTTTGCGGATGCTTCTGCTTGCGGCAATGAAACGGCAAGTGACCGTCCTATGATGCGTAAATATATGATAGAGTCTGTCTTGCATTGGATAAATGAGTACCATATCGACGGTTTCCGCTTCGACCTAATGGGTATTCATGACATTGAAACCATGAATGAGATACGCAAGGCGGCAACGGCGGCCGATCCTACTATCTTTATTTATGGAGAGGGCTGGGCAGCGTCGGCTCCTCAGTTGCCACAGGACTCACTGGCAATGAAGGCCAATACTTATAAGATGCCGGGTATTGCCGCGTTCTCCGACGAGATGCGCGACGCATTGCGCGGCCCGTTCAACGATAATCATCAGGGAGCATTCCTTGCCGGACTGCCGGGAGGGGAAGAAAGCATTAAATTCGGTATTGTTGGCGCTATCAAGCATCCGCAAGTCGACAACGGACAGGTGAATTACAGTAAAGCTCCTTGGGCGGAACAACCCACGCAGATGATCAGCTATGTGTCTTGTCACGATGATATGTGTTTGGTGGACAGACTGAAAGCCAGCCTTCCCGGTGTTACCCCCGAAGAACTGGCCCGGTTGGACAAGCTGGCGCAGACGGCGGTGTTCACTTCGCAGGGCGTACCCTTTATTTATGCCGGCGAGGAAGTGATGCGCGATAAGAAGGGGATACATAACAGCTACCAAAGCCCTGACTCTATCAATGCTATCGACTGGAGACGTAAAACGGAACATGCCGATGTGTTCGCTTATTATAAAGGATTGATTCAGTTGCGTAAGAACCATCCGGCTTTCCGCTTGGGAGATGCCGACTTGGTTCGCAGACATCTGGAGTTCCTGCCGGTTGAGGGCAGCAATGTGGTGGCCTATCACTTGAAGGAAAATGCAGGTGGAGACGCGTGGGGAGATATTTATGTGATATTGAACTCACGTAAAGAGATAGCCAAAGTGCCGGTGCCCGAAGGCAGATATACGGTAGTCTGCAAAGACGGGTTCATCAGTGAGCAGGGCTTGGGGACGATATACGGGCCGGAAGTATTTGTTCCGGCACAGTCGGCGCTGATTTTTTATAAATAAGGAAGCCGGAGAACGGAATATACCCCTAACTTTCATTTCTTACATCTGGACAGATAAAATTCCTTCAGGAGATATGGCTCTTCTTTAGGGCGTACTGATTGTTGCTTCAGTGTACGCTGATTCTTTCTTCAGCGCATACCTGACTGTTTCTTCAGAGTATATTTTTGTTTGCTTAGTTTAAACTCCAAGTTTATTCCTAATAAACCGGTAGTTTAATGGGGATAAACTGACGCTGTACTTCGTGTGGAAAGTCTGCTTATAGTTTGTTCATCCGTATTCCGCATGAACAAAGAGATTGGAGAGGGAAGCTGCTGCATACGGAAGTCGCCACATCCGAAGAAGACAAAATAAAAAGTTTACAATCCCGCTTCGGTTAATAAAAAAACTGTTTATCTTTGCCCCGTTTAAAACCCAACCCATCGTCAGGATGCAACAACACACCTTACATATAGCGGGAGGCGTAGCCCGCAACCCGCTTGTCCGTTTATCAAACCCTGTCACGCTCGACTTTCTCGACGGAGAACACATCGCTATTGTAGGCCCTAACGGAGCCGGAAAAAGCCTGCTGGTAGACTTGCTTACGGGCAAATATCCTTTGCGTGATGGCGTGCTGACTTATGATTTCCGCCCTTCCGCTACGCAAACCGCTTACGACAACATTAAGTACATCGCCTTTCGCGACACCTACGGTTCAGCCGATGCCAATTACTACTATCAGCAACGTTGGAACGCTCACGATCAGGAAGATGCCCCGCTGGTGCGCGAATTATTGGGCGAGGTGAAGGATGAAGCCCTCAGGCAACAGCTATTCGGACTTTTCCGTATCGAACCGATGCTCGACAAGAAAATTATTCTCCTTTCCAGCGGCGAACTTCGTAAGTTTCAGTTGACGAAGACGTTGCTCACAGCTCCGCGTATTCTCATCATGGACAATCCTTTCATCGGGTTGGATGCTGCAACCCGCGAGTTGTTGTTTAATGTCTTGGAAAAGCTGGCCCAACTTGCTTCCCTGCAAATCGTGCTGGTTCTTTCTATGTTGGACGATGTGCCGTCTTTTATCACTCATGTGGTTCCCGTTGAAAATGGGGTGGTGGGAGAGAAAATGGAACGTGCCGCCTATTTGCGGACTTTTCGTGAACGGGATGCTATTCGTGTTGAGGCAGATGCCGCTTCTTTCGGTGAATTGCAGCAGCGTATAATGGACCTTCCGTATGAAAATACGAATTTTACCTCAGACGAAGTGGTCCGTCTGAACAAGGTCAGCATCCGTTATGATGACCGTACGATTCTGAAGGAATTGGACTGGACGGTGATGCGCGGGCAGAAGTGGGCATTGAGTGGTGAGAACGGTGCGGGAAAATCCACTTTACTCAGTCTGGTGTGTGCAGACAATCCTCAATCTTACGCCTGCGACATCAGTCTGTTTGGGCGTAAGCGCGGTACAGGCGAGAGCATTTGGGAAATAAAAAAACATATAGGCTACGTCAGCCCGGAGATGCACCGGGCCTATCTGAAGAACCTGCCGGCTATTGAAATCGTTGCTTCCGGACTACATGACAGTATCGGTTTGTACAAGCGTCCGCATGCCGGACAAATGGCTGTGTGTGAGTGGTGGATGGATGTTTTTGGCGTAGCCGGATTGAAGGATAAACCTTTCCTGCAACTCTCCAGCGGCGAACAGCGTCTTGCGTTGTTGGCACGCGCTTTCGTGAAAGATCCCGAACTGCTGATTCTTGACGAACCGTTGCATGGACTGGATACCTACAATCGCCGCCGAGTAAAGAAGATCATAGAGGCTTTCTGCGCCCGCCGGGATAAAACAATGATTATGGTAACCCATTATGAGAATGAACTTCCCGCTACGATCAGCGACCGCCTGTACCTGAAACGCAACCGGTAAAAAAGTCATATCTGCTTATCTTTCACGCATTTCTTAACCAATATTGGCGAGAAATAGAATAAAATAGTTTATTTTTGCCGAATATATTTGTATTAAGACAAGACTTCGATGAAAGAAAGACTGATAGGATTCCTCAAGACATATTTTTTGTTTGTCTGCATATTTATGTTGCAGAAGCCGTTGTTTATGTTCTTCTACCAAACCTTGTACGAGGGCGCCTCGTGGACGGAATGGTTTCGTGTGATTTGGCATGGGTTGCCGCTGGACTTATCCCTTGCAGGATATCTGACGGCTGTTCCCGGATTACTTTTTATAGGTTCTGCATGGGGGCTGTCCAATCTTCTTCGCCGTATATGGTGCGGCTATTTTATTTTTGTTTCTGTCTTACTCTCTGTCATATTCACCGTCGATTTGGGATTGTATGAATATTGGGGCTTCCGGCTGGATGCTACCCCTTTGTTCTACTTCTTTTCCTCTCCCAAAGATGCGGTGGCGAGTGTCAGCGTCTGGATGGTGGTCGGAGGGATTCTTGCAATGGGCGTCTATGCGGCGGTTTTATATGGAATATTCCATCGGCTGCTGTTGCGGAAAGCCGTTTTCGGACGGATGAAGGTACCTTACCGGCGTTTGAGAGTATCGGGCGTCCTGTTACTGCTGACCGGGTTGCTGTTCATTCCGATTCGTGGCGGGTTTACGGTATCTACCATGAATACGGGAAAGGTGTATTTCAGCACGAACCAGCGTCTGAACCATGCTGCCATAAATCCGGCTTTCAGTCTGATGGAGTCTCTTTCCAAACAAAAGGATTTCGGAAAGCAGTATCGCTTTATGGAAGCTGCTGCCGCAGATCGCATTTTCTCCGGTTTAGTGGATCCTGCCGTTTTAAGAAAAGATTCTGCACCGGCCGACTCTTTACGGCAAACCCCGGACTCCCTGCACTCATTGTTTACGACACAGCGCCCCGATGTGCTTTTGGTAATATTGGAAAGCTTTTCATCTCGATTGATGACTGCATTGGGAGGAGAGCCGGATGTAGCTGTGCAGCTGGATAGTCTGGCGCAGGAAGGAGTGCTTTTCACCAATTTCTATGCAAACAGCTTCCGCACCGATCGCGGACTGGTCGCTATCTTGAGTGGCTACCCGGCACAACCCACCACCAGTATCATGAAGTATCCGCGTAAGACGCAGTCTATGCCTGCCATTGCCGGTAGCTTGAAGAAAGCCGGTTACGAGACGAAATACTATTATGGCGGCGATGCGGACTTCACCAATATGCGCTCTTACCTGATGTCGTCCGGCTTTGAGGATATTGTTGCCGACCAGGACTTTCCGGTGTCGGAACGTTTGAGCAAGTGGGGAGTGCACGATCACCTTGTGTTCCGCCGCTTACTGGATGATTTGCGGATGGAAGCAACGGATAGCACTCAGGCAGAGAAGCATGCACCGCATTTTCGCGTGTTGCAGACTTCCAGCAGCCATGAGCCGTTTGAGGTTCCTTACAGCCGTTTGGAGAACAAGCGCCTGAACGCTTTTGCATATACGGACAGTTGTGTCGGTGATTTTGTAAAGCAATTCCGAGAACTTCCGCAGTGGAAAAATACAGTGATTGTGTTTGTACCCGATCATTTGGGATCTTATCCCGAACATATCGGCAATCTTGAAATAGCCCGTTACCAGATTCCTCTGTTGATGGTGGGCGGGGCAGTACGCGAGCCGGGACGTGTGGATGTTTACGGTTCACAGCAGGATATTGCCGCTACCTTATTGGCGCAACTGTCATTGCTGCATGGTGAGTTTACGTTCAGTAAAGATATGCTCAATCCTGATTCTCCTCATTTCGCTTTTTTCACTGTGCCTGACGCTTTCGGTTTTGTGACGCCTGACAATCAATTGATATTTAATAATGAAGCGAATGGTATTGCTGTGGATGAAGGACTGGAGAAAGGACAAAACCTGCTGCGGGGACAAGCTTATTTGCAGAAATTGTATGACGATATAGCCAAAAGATAGGATGATATTAGCAAATGTTTTATCGAGGTTGGTGGAAATGGATACCGACCTGTTGCTCGCAATCAACGGAGCACGTGCGGAGTGGGCGGACTTTTTCATGTATGCCTTTAGTGGAAAATGGATCTGGGTGCCGCTGTACGCAGCAATTCTCTATGTGATAGTACGTAATTTGCATTGGAAAGTTGCCATAGGCTGTGCCGTAGCTATTGCGCTGACCATTACTTTTGCCGATCAGATAGGGGCGACTGTTATCCGGCCGTTGGTGTGCCGCCTTCGTCCGGCCAATCTGGAGAATCCTGTTTCGGAATTTGTGCATATCGTGAACGGTTATAGGGGTGGGCGATATGGCTTCCCTTCCTGCCATGCCGCCAATACATTCGGACTGGCTTTCTTCTTGTTTTATCTGTTCCGCAACCGGGCCTTGAACTGGTTCATTATGATATGGGCTCTGCTGACGTGTTATTCCCGTTCTTATTTGGGAGTACACTATCCGGGGGACTTGCTGGCAGGTGCTTTGGTGGGCTTTGCTGGGGCGTCTCTCTGCTATTGGCTTTTCAGCCGGTTGTGCAAGTATGAGCGGAAAGAAGATTATAAGCATATTTATGTTCCCATTTGGGTTGGGGGAGCTACGGTGCTCGGTATACTGGCCTATGCGCTGATACGCACCTTGTTGTAGCGTCTTTCTTGTCGCCTTTTTCCGTAAACGAGGATTGATAAACATCTTTCTTCCTCATTTGTTATCTGTATTGATAAACTAATAAAACAGATACTTATGATGAGCTTAGGAAGCTGGATGAACGAAATCCTCATTGATTGGGGAATAGACCCGAAACTTGCGAATATGTTTGACGAGACGATTATTGCACTGCTGATGGTGGGGCTTTCGATAGGGCTGGACTATTTGTGCCAGGCAATCTTCGTTGGCGGTATGAAGCATTATACCCGGCGCTCTCCCCATCAGTGGAATACGTTGCTGATGAAACGCAGGGTGATACACCATTTGATACATATTCTGCCGGGAATCCTCATCTACTACCTGCTGCCCATGGCCTTTGTGCGTGGAAAGGATATGCTTGAGTTCTCACAAAAGGTGTGTGCTGTCTATATCATTGTGGCGGTGCTGCTTACTATCAACGGCTTGTTGCTGGTGATGCTCGATGTTTATAACATGAAGGACAAGCAGAAGAACCGTCCGCTGAAAGGCTTCGTGCAGGTATTGCAAGTGCTACTGTTTTTTATCGGAGGCATCATAGTGGTTTCAGTGCTGATAGGCAAGTCTCCTATGACCTTGTTTGCCGGTCTGGGCGCATCTGCGGCTGTACTGATGCTGGTATTTAAGGACAGCATTCTGGGGTTTGTAGCCGGCGTGCAGCTCTCTGCTAACGACATGTTGCGGATAGGGGACTGGATAGCGCTGCCGGGTGGCGTTGCCAATGGAGTTGTAGAGGAGATTACGCTGAACACGGTCAAGATACGCAACTGGGACGAAACCATCTCGACCGTACCACCGTATACCCTGGTGAACAACTCCTTCCAGAACTGGCGCGGCATGCAGGAAAGTGGCGGGCGACGGGTAAACAAGAATATCTTTCTGGATATGACTACCTTGAAGTTCTGCACTCCGGAAATGCTGGATAATATCCGCAAGGAAGTCCCCTTGATGGCCGACTATCAGCCTGCAGAAGGAGAGGTGCCAACCAATGCGCAGCTCTATCGTATCTACATCGAACGCTATTTGTGCAGCCTGCCGGTGGTGAACCAGGAGATGGACTTGATTATCAGCCAGAAGGAACCCACGACGTATGGGGTACCCATCCAGGTATATTTCTTCTCTCGCAACAAGGTATGGAAAGAGTACGAGCGCATTCAGTCCGACATCTTCGACCACTTGCTGGTGATGGTACAGAAGTTTGACTTGAAACTGTATCAGTATTCCGACTAATATATCAACCGGAACTCCGCATATACAGGCAAGTGGTCGCTGTATCCTCCTTGATACTTCATCCCGTAGTAGGTGCGGAAGGGTTGCTGCCCTCCGTATTTCTTGTCTCTTGTCAGTAGGAAGGGCAGGCAGAATACGTCTGCCTTCGCTTCCTCTGTATATAGCGGTGCGTGTTCTTGCAGCAGCGTACCCGATACGATGATGTGGTCCAGCAGTCCCCATTCTCCTTGATACTTGTAGCTGCCGAAGTGCTTGCGTGTCTTGGTTTTTCTTGCCAGTAGATGGTAAAGTTTTTGTGGACGTAGAGAGTCTTGCAATGTTGACGGTGCTGCTGCCTCCAACACCTCCTTTACCGATTTATTCTCCGGATAATCGTTGAAATCCCCTAAAAGGACAATTTGCGGATGTCGGCGTATCGTGTATAGGCTGTCTATGGCATGCTTCACCTTTCGGGCAGCCAGTAGCCGGTAAGGTTCAGACTCTCTTGCCCCTCCCGAACGGGATGGGAAGTGAGCTACCAGTACATCAAGCGTATCCCGGTTCAGCAACAATCCGCTGACGTGAAGAATGTCCCGTGTGGGACGGCTATTCTTCCGGGGCTTGTCTACGGGGAGGCTCTGATAGGAAAGCAGTTTGAAAAGATTACGTTGATAAAGCAGCGCTACGTCGATGCCGCGTTCGTCGGGAGATTGTGTCATCACATACCGGTAGTCTGCTTCGCGCAAGGCAGAGTAGCGGGTAAGGTCGCGCATCACACTGTCATTCTCCACCTCACACAAGGCAACAAGGGCGGGCGGCGTCCATCCTCCGGTGGCGATGATGACGCGGGCTATATTATCCAGTTTCTTTCTGTATTTAGAGTAATTCCAATGCCGGGTGGCATCCGGCAGGAACTCGTAGTCATTCTTTAGTGTGTCATGTCGGAAGTCGAATAGGTTTTCTACATTGTAGCTTACTATCCGAAACGTGAGGGTATCTTTTCCTTCTTGCCCGTACAGACTGATGTACGGGCAGAGAAGGAAGAGTATAACTCCTATCTTATGGATAACGTTCATACAAACGATTCCCGTTCCCCTTTAAGGAACGCGGGATATTTATTTCACCGGAATGTGCTTCAGTATATCCAGCAGATGGTCCCAGAACTTCTGTACGGTAGGAATCAGCATCCGTTCGTCGGGAGAGTGCACACCCTGCAGGGTAGGTCCGAAGGAAATCATGTCCAGTGCCGGGTATTTGTCAAGGAACAGTCCGCATTCCAAACCTGCATGGATAGCTTTCACCTTGGCATCTACACCGAACAAACGTTTGTAGGACTCAACAGCCACTTCCAGGATTTCTGAATGCGGGTTGGGCTTCCAGCCCGGATATCCGTCGCCGAAAGATACGGCTGCTCCACCCATTTCGAATACAGTACGCACCATATTGGCAATGTCTTGTTTGGAGGAGGCGGTAGAGCTGCGCTGGCTGGTCTCGATACGGATGATATGGCCGGGCTTCATCTTTACGGAGGCCAGATTGGTGGAGGTTTCCACCAGCCCCGGAATGTCTTGGCTCATGGCATACACACCGTGGGGTGCGGCATAGATGGTTTGCAACAATCGCTTGGCGGTATCTTTGTCAATGGCTTTGGGACGGGCTGCTTCCGATTCGAGCACGAATTGGAGGTCCGGGTCAACGACGGCATATTCTGCCTCCACTTCGGCGGCAAAGACATTCAAGTCTGTGCGCAGAGCATGCTTGTCGGCATCGGGTATGGCAATTACCGCGTGTGCTTCGCGGGCAATGGCGTTGCGCAGGTTACCGCCGTCTATTTCGCAAAGGTACATGTCGTACTTCTGGGATGTCTGGCTCAGGAAGCGGTTCAGCAGCTTGTTGGCATTGCCGCACCCCAGGTGTATGTCGCCGCCGGAGTGTCCGCCTTTCAGCCCCTTTACCTGCACTTTGCAGCAGAAATATCCTGCCGGTACGTCCACTTCCCGGTAGGTGAATTCGGCAACGGAATCTATACCTCCTGCACAGCCGATGAAGAGCTCGCCTTCATCCTCGGAATCGAGGTTCAGCAGAATGTCTCCGTTCATGAAGCCTTCTTTCAATGCAAAAGCACCGGTCAGTCCGGTCTCCTCGTCCACGGTGAACAGGCATTCGATAGGGCCGTGCTCAATGCTGTCGTCGGCAAGGATAGCCAGTTCGGTGGCTACACCGATGCCGTTGTCGGCTCCCAAGGTTGTACCTTTGGCTTTCAGCCATTCACCGTCAATTTCAGTTTCG
>OMGW01000704.1_pt1 | contig 12266 bp, 11 predicted proteins | sample 1646131 | NCBI WGS metagenome assembly OMGW01 (sample SAMN05578588, study PRJEB25193) | human gut metagenome | biome: Human Microbiome; feature: human-associated habitat; material: feces | host: Homo sapiens | place: USA:Birmingham
GTGTAACAACAGTATTACCTACGCCTCCATTATTACGCTGTTCTTCTTCTCTTTTCTTACGTTCTTCTTCAGCTTTCTTCCTTGCAATGTCTGCATCCATTTGATCCATTTCATTCAAGAGACGGATCTTCAAAGCATCTGCTTTATCGGCATAGGCTCTTAATCTTGACACATTATTACACTTCGTTGCGTCATTCTCGATTTCTACAAACAGCTGAATATAACCGGTACGTTTCTGTGCCGCATACTCTTTTGTGTCAACGACTTCCACAACTCTTTCTTTCGCCTGATCAATGGAATTCATAACCGGTTTGGATGCTTCATCCAATACTTTTCCATAGGCATCCATAAACTGATCTCTAAGCTCCGGAAGCTTCGGAATATCTCTATATGGCTGTTCTTTTTTGATGATTGCCTGCATTTGAGAAACGATATACTCCAGTTCTTTATCAGTGATATATGCTTTACTATCTTCATAGATTTCCAGCATATCTAAGGTACGCATAAAGATCTGCTGCTGTTCTCCACCAAAAAATGTTTTTACCGGCTCATAATCCTCTGACAAATCCAGAAAATCATCCTGCTGTTTTGAGATATATGCAAAGAATTCAAGCGGTGTATTTATCTGCAGCACAGATTGTAATAACCGTTTTCCTTCTGCCAGTACCTTCTTTCCCGGATATGCATAGTATTTATAGTTGCCTTCCAACTTTTCCATATCATGAAGCATATTCCGGCTGTAGTTCTGGAAGTTCTTCATCTGGGTATCTTCATCATCAGATACAACCGTCGTACCAAACAGTTCCTTTAATACATTACGGACCGCTTTTTTATCTTTTTCAGGAACACCGACACGTTCTTCCATCAGAAGTTTTTCTACAAACTGTTTCTTCGTAATATAACTTACAATCTCGTCCTCACTCTTATTCAGGAGAGTTACATTAGAACCATTCACTGTAAAAGAAATTTTTCCAACTTTGAACAGTTTTGCCACAAGCCAATGTACATCATCCTCAACAAATCCATACGGTGCTTTCATAAAACGATCCTTGATGGTTTTCATGGAAGTTTTCATATGGATTCTGGAATTACCTGCAATATACGCCAGTATATCATCAAGAGCATGTGCATTCGCATCCGCTCCGCCTTCCAGATTCAAGGTCATCTGATTGGAAGTCTTAAACATCTTCCGGATATCTGCTTCGCTCATCGCAGCATCAATATAAGATAATTTATGATATACAGTCTGGATCAGGCGTCCCAGTGCATCATTGATACGGCTTGTGACTTCCTTTCCGGCAACGTGTGCCACATCTCCATTTACATAGATGGTAGCCTCTTTTAATGATTCCGTGAGATACAGTTTTGCATTACTGTTTCTCTCACGCATTTCCACACGCTTTGCTTCTTTGATTGTTTCATATTTTGTCAGCTGGGCAGATGTATTCAATCTCAGGAATTTTTCTATTTTCAGATAAATTCTAAGTTCGTCCAGAAAGGCAGAATCATTTGGAAGAACCACTAATACCTCATTTCTCTGGCCCGACATCATACGGAGAGTGGCATCATCCATTCCACCATCATACCACGGTGTAAGAATACGGAGTCCTACATCGTAATTCTGGTTGGATTTATACGGACGGTCATCCACTGACTGGTTAAAGGAAAATGCATAACGTCCATTAAATGCCGGATAACGATATTTCTTATCCGTGAAAATATCTTCAAAAATCATTTCCGATACTTTGTTGATGACTTCTGCCATTTCCACCGTCTGGCTGTCGATCTCCCGGTTAATCTCCTGTTCTTCGTCTGTCAGGAAAACATATAACGTTCCATTTTTCTGTACCAGCATCTGTCTTTGGAGAACCTTCAGTGCTTCTTCCACCTGGTTTTTCAAGACAATACGGTCATTATCAATATTGTCGATCATCAGACTGGTGATATTATCAAGGTTTGCTTCAATTTCCAGAACATATTTGATCATAAATAATGTCTTTAATACATTGATGGCAAATACATCGGAATCTTTCTTTTCCGGATTAATATAGCTATTGTCATACGCTTTGAGAATAACACCTCGATGGCTGTGATCCAGGAAATTCTCAAGGGCATCATAAAATCTGTGGAATGGCACAATCGCTCCTGCTTCTTCATTCATCAGCTTTACGGCAGACTCTTTGAAGAGTGCAAGCATGGAACGTTCTCCTTCGGATAAGTGTTTTCCAGATGCGCCGTGGGTACGGATGGATGTCAGTACACTAGCCAAAAGGTTAAACTGATATGGTACAAATGGATAGACTTCTGCAAAGTCATTGCCATTGGAATAAAGTTTTTTCTCTACACCATCGTTAAATACGATCAGATTTTTGATGATGGTCGCCTTCTGCTCATAAAGGAGCCGCAAGGTCTGACCAGCAGTTTCTGTTTTATCCAGAATTCTCTTTTTAATGACTGCATCTACATTGGCAGAGGACAGCGATAACCTGGTATCAAAACGTCCCTGAATCTTGGAAAAATCATTCCCCTTTACATTTGTGATGGAATCAATATCCTGCTGGGAAGTAACAACAACCCATGCTTTTCCGCCACATTCTTTTCCCAATTCTTCCGTTACCGTCTGAAGGTTCAGCATCAGCTTGGAATCATCACCGATATACTGACCAATCTCATCTACAAGGAACACTACATGATGATTCTTGTCCTTCTTCTGAATATAAGCCTTTACACGTTTCGCAAAATCTTCAATACTGATCTGGTATGGTTCTGCTGCTTTTTCACACCAGTTACGTGCGGCAGCTTCACTCATGAAACCAATCTCTGACAATGCCTCTACCACATCGTCCTGGATAAAGTCGAAATCCTGCCGGGATTCATCCCACGGATCACCGTATGCTTCCTCAAACGCCTCTTTGAACGCTTCATACTTTCCTTCTTCACTTAAACGTCTTTCCAGATCAGCCAGGTGCGGCATGGAACCGCAATATCCCTGCATCTCATTAAACACCTTTAAAAATACGTTTACGATAGCATCTTTATTCTGTTTGCTCGTCGATTCACTCTTCGAATCAATATTAAAAAGTACCACATCCGTCGGTGTATTCGCAGCAAGTTTCATATCTGCCATAACCATCGGATCTATGATTTTCTTGTCATCTATAAAGTAATCCAGTGCTCTCTTTCCACCAACTTCTTTATTGGCAAGCAGATAGGACAGAATCTTTAAGAAGTGAGATTTACCACTTCCAAAGAAACCGGAAATCCAGACACCCATCTTCGGTGTGTTTCCGACAATTCCTTTTTTATATGCTGCAAAGAAATCCGCAAAGTGTTTATGCAATTCCTTTGTTACCACATATTCTTCTAATTCCTGTGCAATATTTGTCTCTTCGCCCTGACCAACAATGATAACGCCCTGAATCTCACGGTCAATCTTCTTGGCAAACATTTCTTTTATCTGCATAGTGTACGCTCCCTCTATTTCACTAATTTAAATGCTCTGTAATAGTTGTCATCTTTAATCTCATTAAACAGGATCAATTCCTGCTCGTTATATGTTCCCGGAAAGAACATCACAACCGGAACTCTGACAAATGCCTGGTGTAAATTATTCAAAACCTTATGTGACCGTAAGATCGGATAACATTTTCCCACACCAGTTAAAAACACAACCGCATTTTCTGGTGTATGATCCTTGATATACTGAACAATAAAGCTGTCATCATCATTGATCTTCATGGAATTGTTTACCGCCTTCGTAATGCGGTCCAGTCCTTTTTTCTGTTCAAACTGGAAGCATTTATCCATAAAGTCTTTTTCTTCCAGATAATCTACGATGATATCGTAAAGATCAAATACCACCAATTCAAAATCATCGGTTCCCTTGGAATTCTTATTTTTCATATACTCGATACGCTCACGAACTTCCAATTCTCTTTCCGGTGGATAATCAAAGATCCAATAATTTACCTCATTGGCTTTTCCGCTGCTTGCTCTAAAGGATGGCTTTTTAATCGCAGCCTCCATCTCATCCAAACGTTTATTCAAATCTGCCATTATCGAACCCCCTCAAATGCCTTTGCCAGCGAATTAAGTCCATAATCTTCCAGCCAGTGTTTCAATTCCGGATCTAATATCGGTTTCAAAATCTTACGGGTATTAGAAAATTTATTATCATCCAACAATCCAGCTTCATATAACTGGGTTTTATAACAGGAACCTAACCGATGCAATGTATAATCCTTCCATTTTGCTACTTTCTCGTCCTGTTCCTGCTTATGTTTAAAGAAGATTCTAATATCACTATCCGCCAATTCATTACTTCCAATGATCAGCTTTTCTCGTATAATCTCATACACAAAATCAAAGAATAAAGTGTCATGTGCCAATACTGCAGCAAGTGCAAATAACTTCTGCGTTCCCACATCACTATCCATGAATAAAGGAATAAAACTTGGATCCAGGGCTTTTGCCCTTGCAGTTGTTGTGGAACAAATCATTGCAGCCCTCGCAGGTGTGGATGCTCCAAAAATATTCTCTTCCTCACTTAATCTTTTGATTTCTTTATAATCATTCCCGGCAGCTAAAAGCTGTACTACCTTTCTAAATTCCATGAACCAGAAGGAAAACTTCACTGCCCCTGCACTATATGCTTTTCTTTTCATGCTAATCCTCCTCATCTGGAATGATCTCTACAATATCATCCAGCGTACAATCCAAAGCCAGACAAATCTTCGCAACGATCTCCATCGAAACAGGCTCATCTTTTGCCATACGACTAATCGTTCCCTGACTTACTTTTGCTTTTTCGCATAAGGTCTTCTTCTTCATATCTCGGTCAATCAGCATTTTAAATAATTTCTTATAGGAAACAGCCATTATAGTTCCTCCCAAATCCGTAAAAAACCTACTAAATAGTGTTCATATTTATGGGATATTTGCCGTTTACTAAAGCGAAAAATAGTGATTGAAAAATCTAAAACGACAAAAAGCGCCCTATGATAAGATTATACCACTGAGGACGCAATTTGTGTGAATTAATTGCAACAGATTGCAATTTTTTATAAAATTTGGATGCTTATCTTCTTTTCTTACCACTCATGATTATTCTGAAACCATTATATTCCTATTTTTCCTAGTCATCCTATTCCTCCAGATACATTTGCACTGCATTAAAACACTTTAATGCTTCGGAATCTGCATCATTGAAATTGGATGAAAATGTCTGAAGGCTGCCAGATGGATCTGTCGCCAGATTCGTCAGTGTCAGATAAGCATCATACAATTCTGCTACCGCTTCATATGCATCCTCATATTCATCCGGCGGATTTTTCAGTTTTTTCATCAAGGACTTTACCGTATCCTGATTATCCTCGATGCCGCTCACCTTCAGACTGAAAGAAGAATCTGAATATAAATTCTGCAATGCATCATTAAAATCAGATACAAAATACCCTTTTGGTCTGGTATATTTATCGGTATCATCATCCCGTTCTTCATAAATTGCGTTATACCAGACTTTCTTCACCAGATTTCCACAGGTTTCCGCATCCCCGGCTCCAGAGAGCATCGAATATGTAACAAGTTCCAAATTTGCAGAATATTCTTCCATTCTCTTTGCAGCTTCTTCTGCAGCTTTTTTCTTTTGTCCCTGTACTACAGCAACTGCAATCAAAGCAACTATCAATACCACTACTGCCGCAATCGCTATGATTTTCTTTGATTTTTTTGCTATCTTTACCCCGGTCACTTCTACCTGCTGCGGTGCCACTTCCTCTTTTTCACCGCTATCAACGGGGCAGCCACATTTCGGGCACTCTGTTACTCCCTCTTCCAGTTCTGTTCCACATTCCTTACAGTATCTTTTTTCTTCTGGAATCAGAACCGTGCCACAATGCACACATTTTTTTGCTTTGTCTGATACCTGTTCTCCGCAATTCGGACATTCCATCATTGCCATACTTCTCTTTCCTCCTGTTTGTACTTCTTTTTATCTCTAAGCCTGTGCAGCTTTGGGATATAGCATTGGCTTTATCCGGCTATAAATTTCAAGCCCCTGTTTCTTTCCGAAACGATGCAGGGAATTCAGATAAATCACCTTTGGTGTCTTTCCTTCTTCCACCATATCCTGTATTTCCGGCATTTTACTGGCATAATCCGTATCCCCGAAAATCTGCTTCAATAACTCCTGTAATTTCATGCGTTCTTCATATCTTGCCTGAAACACATCAATATCCACCCCAGATAATTGGTTCTTCAATCGTTTCACTCTGTCACTATTGTCATTACTGGCAATCAGGCTTCTTTCCACTGACGGGGATATGATGATCTTATTATTTGCCGGCAACCTGACATCCCAATAATCTCTTACAGCTTTATATCCCTGGTCTTTACTGATAATTGCAACACGATCTTTATGACCAGTTCCATAAAACTCTCCCACTCTGGTCGCAATGTAAAAATCCAATCCATTTTTTCCTGTATTTTTCAGCTTACAAGTGTCAAAATGGCACCCGGATCTTTCGATATCTTCCAGATATCTGTTCTCACAGCTATGCGCTGCATTGATGAAAAAGATTGTGAGATAATCACTATTGTCAAGATAATCCACCCCACGCAATCCACCGCTTCTGACATTTTCAAAATCCACAAGGAAATACATAAATTACCTCCTCTTTCTCATCTGACTGCTTTTCTTGTATTCTTCAATTTCTTCTGACCAGTTGTCATCAAACACTACTTCCATGCATTTTGCATCAATAGCTTCTGATACAGCCTTTCCAACAGCCCTAAAATTGATTGCAACACCTTCGGAATCATTTTCATAAGTCACAGAACGGTTACGGGCAATCCCTATCTTCTCTGCTTCTTTTCCAGCATCAATATTCGCACCAAGAAACAGGAATTCCCATCCACATTCCTTTTTTGCACTGATCATTCTCCGGATCTGCTCATAGGTGTATTTTTCACTGGAGTTTTCCAATCCATCCGTTGTAATGACAAAAATCACTTTTCCTGCTTTATGAGTCTCCGGAAGATGCTTCTGAACATTATCAATTTTCACAATCGCCTCTCCCACAGCATCCAATAAGGCTGTACAGCCTCGTACAAAATATTCCTTTTCTGTTAAAGGCTCAATAATCTCAATTGGAAATCTATCATGGATAATCTCTACTTCATCATCAAACAATACCGTTGTTACATTTACCTGTTTTCCTTCTGCCTTTTGTCTAGCTATCATCCCATTAAATCCACCAATCGTGTCGCTCTCCAGACCTCCCATAGAACCACTTCTGTCCAAAATAAAAACCAACTCAGTTAATCCTGTATTCATGTGATTACTCCTTTCCTGACCTTTTCTCCGGTCATCCTGGCATCCCGTTTCGGGATTACCATTCTCAATCGTTATAATCACATTTTACATACAGGACCAACCAAGTTGGTCGCATACCAGGCGACAATTATGATCGCCTATTTTCTATTGACAATTTTATGAATTAATCTAAGGTTTCTATTGCTGTCTCTCCTTCAAGTGCCAGTTTTTCACAATAATCCACTAAAATTCTGATGCCTTCAAAATGTAGCTTGATTATATCCTCCGGCATGTCGCAATCTAATAATTTCAAAACCATATCCATATCCTTATGAAGTGCACAAATATGCTTCCTAATTTCTTTATCTACCACTTGATTCATAATAAACTATTATCCTTCCCTTTTTCAATTAACCAAATACCGGCTGTCCATAAGCATATAATACATCATTGATCTCAAACATATCATAAATCTTATTCTGTAAAAAATATGCCACAATAATGTCCGTTTTAGAGCTTCTTGACAAGGCAAATCCAGCACTCCGAAGTAAATCTTTTGCTTCATCCAAAGACAGTTCTAATGCGATTGTAAAGGCTAACACTGTCTTTTTGTTCGGCGCATAATTGACGTCCTTCCTTATTTTGGAAAAATGTCTGCGATCTACATTGGCTTTTGTATATACTTGGGAATCTGTCAATCCCCTCTCATCAATCATGCGGAGAAGGCGCTCGGAAAAAGTTTCTTCCATCTGGCTCATCAGATCATCAATATTTCGATTTGTCGCCATAGTCTGTGACATTTCTTTGGTGATCTTTGTTTTCTTCATGCTGCCAACATCAAATTCTGTCGGAGCACAACTTACCGCCTCCTGTTCTACCAGAGCTTCCTGTTGCTTTTGTCTCTTTTTTCGGAAACTTGTTATCTTATCAAAAATAGATTTCATTTCATCATCCATTTTGATATCATCTGTTCCCGGTTCATAATATTTATCTATGTACTTTCCAACTTCTTCAATTAATTCTTTACTTGCCATGTGAGTGATACCTGCCTTTATATTTCCTGCTTTTATTATAAACCATATCGAATATTTTGACAGCTATTTTCATTCATCATAATGGCTCATTCCTCCGAAAATCCCCGGATTGCTATGTCCTTTTTTGTGACCTGTTTTATCATAATGGTTTACACCACCCAAAAAGCCAGGTCTGCTACTTCCTACTTTATGTCCATGACTATCATAATGATTCATGCCTCCGAACAGTGCTGGATCACTATGCCCGACTTTTTTCCCATTGCTGTCATAATTATTCATACCTCCAAAAAATCCAGGACGGCTTTCTCCTATTTTCTTTCCGTTCGCATCATAGTGATTTACTGTTCCGAACAAACCTGGTCTGCTATATCCTTTTTTACTCATATCCACACGCCTCATTTCTATTGTTTTGTTTTACATATCAATTTCTAAATGCCCATTCTTCATTTTATATCCTGCTTCTTGATAAATTTGCTTCGACCTATCAGCCTCATTCCACAAATCAACGTAAAAAGTAGTAATTAAGAAATCATGCGCTATATTATCAATAACATCATCGAATAATTCTTTTCCAAAACCATCAATATTTGCATCATCAAGGACTTGAATATATAAAAATGCCTCATACTTTCCATCCCTATCAATAGTTACAGAGCCGATATATGTATTTGGTTTTCTCTCAATTACCCAGTATGTATTAGAGTTTATATAGCTTTCAAATAACTCTTCAAAAATATCAGCTTTCTTACCTGTAGCATTTTCTAATTCATCTTTGAGATCATGTAAATATTTCATCCAAGGTCTACTAATTTCAAGCAAATAAACATTTTCCTTGTCTGATTCTTCCATTTTCCTAACGATAAAATTTTCACTTTCTAATCTCACTCAGTCGTCACCTCCAAATTTGTCGCACATTCTTTATCTTTCATATATCATACTTTATCAATCAGCAGATAAAATATGGTCGCATACCAGGCGACATTAAAAAAAAGAGAGACTACCACCACGGTAATCCCTCTCATTATTGTGATCCAGCATTGTTTTTCAAACTCTACAAAATCATGCAAGCTCAACCCCTTTCTCTTTACTGTCTTTTCCCTGCTGTTTCGCAATAATCTCTTTGTTGATTTTCAATCGTTCATGGATAGACTTTCTTTCCTTTGTATCCGATACTTTAGTAGCTGCGGAACGGGAACTTTTATCAACCTCAACTTTTTCCGGTTGGCTCCTTTCCCCCTGTACTGTTGATTTTGCAGCTCCTTCCACCTTTTCTGGTGCTTTTTCTTCCAAACTACAGAAGCTCTGCAAATATGGCAGCACATGTTCCTGCATATCTGTAAGGTCTGCTATATATGCTTGAAAAGCTTCATCCCCCTTTGCTTTCTGGTAATTCAGCCAGCTTTCATCCGTCAGTTTCATCTCATTCTGATTCTTCAACTGACTGACGATGCCACCATGACCATCTCCAATATTGATTTTTCCTTTTAAATCCTTCATCCGGTTATCGTCCGGATAATAAATGGTAAAATACATCTGAACGGTTTTCTCCGGCATTCCTGTTTTTGGATCCAGCCTGGAAGATAAATCTGCATCCATTTCAGCTGTCGTCTTATCCAGACTTTCCAGTTTCTGATACCCAGATATCTTCATATCCTTATCTTCACAGAAATTGACATGGACCACGGGTACTGCTGTTTCCGGTATTTCTGGCTGGTATGCCTTCAGCTTTTCCAAAAGTTCTGCTGCTTTTCCGGACTCTTCACATTCTTCTTCCACAACATCCTTTAAAAACGGCATATATATGTGGGCATTGCCGCATCTCAATTCCAATGCCACAGTTTCCACCATATCTTCCTCTGGGCTAAAATTATCACGATAATCATACGGATCAAAATCTTCTGCCAACTCATTCAATGCCACAGCCAGTTCATCCGCTGTCATTTTCTCCGGGTAATAATGAACTTCAACCTCCTTTGGTGGGTAATATCGGAAGTCGGGAAATGCCTCCACAATCTTTTCTAAAGCCTCATGTACTATGGGAAGTGAAGCCATAAATGCCACCTGATCCAGATTATCTCCATGAATGGATTTTCCGGTAACTAATGACACTTCCGCTTCATCATAAAATGTATCATTAGGATCCCGATAGATGATTCCCATCCCATTTCCGAAATAGCTTAAAGACGGGTCATCAATGATTTCCCGGTATTTTGCAATGACTTCTTCCATATTCTCACTTTTATAGAAATTAGCCATGTTATGGTATTCATCACATTCTGCAGCATAATACTCCAGGTACGGTTCTTTCTTCGGTGGCATGTTGTTAAGGACGTTATCAATCATATTGTAATTTGCCTCTTCCAGTTCCTCCACTTTTGCCAGTGGTTTATACGCCACTCTTGCTTCCTTCATGATATCTGCTTCTACTTCTTCAATTTTTTCCTGGAGTTCATCGTAATCGACAGGTATCCTTTCCAACTGCTCCAGCCCTTCATCCTCTAAAATGTCCTGAATAGCCTGGTTCATAGAAATATCCGGATCATCTAATACACCACCATCCATGAGTTTATATTCCTTATCATAAAAGGAATAATCATATCCTTCCGTTGCCACCTGGATGGCAAAATACTGATTACCTATCTGAAATGCCACTTCCTCTTTGTCAAGTTGTGGTTCCAAATGTAAAAAATCCGGTAACTCACGGAAACTGATACTGTCTACAAAATAGGCTTTTACATCTCCATTTTCATTCAGGACTACAATATCACTGATGGATAAAGAATGTCCGGTATAATCTGCCGGATGTGCAATATTAAACTTCTCATACATAGACTCCAGAGTATCACCATCATGCAATTCATCCGAATAGATCAGCTCATAATCCTCTTTTTTCACCTGATATCCATGACGTTCAATAAAATCCATATCCATAAATTCATATTCCCTGCCCGGACTTTCATCTATGATCTGATATATTCCATATCGGTTCTCACTCTCCAGCAGAAGTTTTGCTTCTTTCAGTGACCGGATCTGCGGATATTCCTGCATCCGTTGCTCCAGTTTCCTGATACGTTCCACATCTTCTCTCTCCATCTGATAATGCTCCGGTCCTCGTTCAATTTCCATACGTTCCCGTACCGCAATCGGACTTGGAAAAGTGGTAATCAGATATACCTTCTCCCCGGCATCATACATTTTTAATGCTTCTTCTTTATCCAGATCTGTCATCGGCTCCTTATAAAATCCCATTTCTTCATAATCTCTTTCATCGTCCTGTTCCAACATCCTCTGCCATGCCTCTTTTTCAATCCCAAAGAGACCTTCATGCCCCAAAATCATTTCCTGGCTGGCATATTCTCCATGGGTACCATCCGGCTGCAGGCAATACACTTTTTCCCCGACACGATGCTGTTCCAATGCCGCCTCCTGCCGTAAAGGGAACATATCATCTGCAGTATATCCATATCCCTTTAATTCAGCCATGCCTACCGAACGATCGGGAAAACTGTCAATTTCGTCCCTGGCATCCCAAAGAATCTCATTTATCTTCTCTTCATCTGATGTTCGGACAGCAGAAGCAAGATTCCTGACCATCTGTCTGATATTGTAATCATCCCCGATCATAGCTGCATAATCTAAAACCTGCTCCTTCTGTTCCTCTGTAAATGTGATACCCTCCCGCTGTTCTGCCCGTTCCATAAGTTTCTGTGCAAAATCCCGGATTTCTTTTTCTGCCACTGTCATGTTCCTATTCATTGCCATATGCCCTTCCTCCTTTTCTTCTGGCAAGCACAATCAGCCTGCCGTTGGTACTGGAGTATTCACAGGTAGATAAAGAAAGCAGCTCATCATCCTCCCTAACGGTAACACCCGTCGGATATAGCTGATAAGCTGCCATCTTCTGTAAATAGATCGGAAGA
>OMGW01000708.1_pt1 | contig 12226 bp, 10 predicted proteins | sample 1646131 | NCBI WGS metagenome assembly OMGW01 (sample SAMN05578588, study PRJEB25193) | human gut metagenome | biome: Human Microbiome; feature: human-associated habitat; material: feces | host: Homo sapiens | place: USA:Birmingham
GGAAAATTGCATTGATCCTGCCAAGTGCTTTCAAATACTCCATAGTTCCGGCATCATAGATTACGCCGTCCTCAAATACATTGTTTGTGACAATCACAAGATTGTCCAGTTTTTGTGAAAGAATCTGCATCTCAGATACAATTTTCCCAACCACTTCCTCTGCGGATTTTATGCCGTCTTTTGTGAACATTTCATTCGCTGTGAGATTTGACATACACTCAAGCAGCGCCGATTTCTTTTCTGAGCTGCCCTGCACTTTTCTCTCTGCTTCCTGCCTGTATTGCGCCTGCTCTGCTTCTCCCGCACATGCAAACTCGATTTTTCCTACATTCATCGGGCTTTCGATTGTAAGAAACCTTTTTCCTGCCCGCAATTTCCGATGCCGCTCTACTTTTTTTTCGCCCTCTGCATCATAAATCTGCATGGTCGCAATATAGTATCTGATTCCTTCGCAGGAAGACAGCAGGCTTTCTGCATATGCAGATTTTCCACTGCCGCTTCCCCCTGTCACCAATGTGATCATTCCAATCACTGCACCTTTCCATCATATGTGAAAAAAATTTTTCACACGAACCTCATCAAAACCTGTGATACTCCTCAATTTTAAAATCACCAAACGTAGCCCCTGTCTCATATAAACTCATGGCAATATCTAACAGGGAAAACATCATGACTGCCCCCGTTCCCTCTCCTAATGCAAGTCCTGCATCCAGCACCGGAGAAATCCCCAGCTCCCGCATCAAAAGTTCCGAAGCCGGTTCCTTTCCTTTGTGGGATGGAATGATAAATTCTTTTGTTCCCGGACAAAGCCTCTCTGCTGTAAGCGCTGCCACCGCACTGATGACACCATCTGCCACGATCGGCATATGGTATTTTGCACCACCTAAAAACACACCGCAAAGCCCTGCGATATCCAGCCCGCCGACCGAGCATAAAATACGCATCGGCTCAGTCTCTCTCAACTGATATTTTTCCAGTGCCGCTGCGATCACCTGTCTTTTTCTGGCAAGCCCTTCATCACTTAATCCGGCGCCCCGTCCTGCCACGATCTCCGGCGGAACGGAAAGCAGAGCTGCTGCCATCGCCGCACTTGTCGTCGTATTGCCAATTCCCATCTCTCCGGTGCCAAACAGCGTATATCCAGCTTCTTTGCACTCTTTTACAAGTTCCATCCCAACCCGGACCGCCTTCATGGCTTCTCTCTCTGACATCGCAGGTTTTAGCAGAAAATCATTTGTGCCTTTTTTTACTTTTCTGCTGATGACTCCCGGAAAAATCCGGTCGGTGTTCACACCGATATCCACCGGAAAAATCTCTGCGCCAACAGCTTTCGCCATTTTGCAGACCGAAGTATTTCTTTTTCCGAGATTCTCTGTCACCGCTGCCGTGATCTCCTGTCCGGACTGGCTGATGCCTTCCGCCACAACGCCATTATCTGCGCACATGACGATCACTGCTTTTTTCGCAATATCAATCTCTGGCGACCCAAGGATTGCCCCGATCCTTGCGAGAAGTCCCTCAAACTCCCCCAGACCATCCAGCGGTTTTGCCAAACGATCCCAGTTTGCTTTGATTTCCTGCCCGATTTTTTTATCCGGTTCCTCTATTATAAATTCCATTATTTTTCCTCTTTATGCACTGCGCATTTTCGTTACTGTTCACTCGTACCTCGTTCCAGTAACAACATTTCTGTTTTAAATCGCAGCTTCCCGCAGCATCGCATACACTGCTTCCATATCCATGGATTTCCGCACACCGTCTGCAAGTTTATCATACTGCATCTGCTTAAACTGCCCGTAACTTATCATCTGTCCGGTATCCAGCGCCACACCCTTCCGGGCAGCCAGGATACCAACCAGTGTCTCTGCCAGCGTCCCCTCGTCAAAGATGCCGTGAACATATGTTCCATATACGTTACCGGAAAAGATTCCGTCGTATTTTACACTGCCATCTGCTTCGTTTTGTATTCTGCATACATAGCCTTTTTCGTCACTTCTGCTTTCCGGCTGTCTGACATTCTCACTGTCTGCGATACTTCCACCGTATCCGGTACTGCCCATGTGGATCTCGTATCCGCGCACGCTCTTTCCGGAAAGTCCGGAGAGTGCTCCGGAAATTTCTCCAAAAGTTCCCGTTACCTGTGTTCTTGTTTTTTCCTGCTTCAGCTCCGTCGCAGCCGGAAGCAGTCCCATGCCCTTCATGCTTCCACCGCTTTCCACCTGATATGGATCGCTGATTGTCTCACCCAGCATCTGATATCCGCCACAGATCCCAAAAACAATGGTATCCTGCGCTTTCTTTTTGATCAGCGCCTCCAGACCATTTTCCCGCATCCATTTCAGATCGGCCATTGTATTTTTACTGCCCGGAAGCACGATCATGTCCGGGTGGTGTAAATCTCTCACACTGTCCACATAGCGCACGGAAACCTGCCCGATCTGCTCTAAGACAGACAGATCCGTAAAATTGGAAATTCTTGGATAACGTATGACTGCAATATCGATCAGGCCTTCCTCCTTGCGGTCAAATCTGCTGCTTAAGCTGTCCTCATCATCAATGGATAGCTCCATATAAGGCACAACGCCCACGACCGGCACATGTCCCCGCTCCTCCAGCATCACAACGCCCGGATCTAATATAGTTTTATCCCCGCGGAATTTATTGATGATGAGCCCTTTTACACGTTCCTTTTCCGTTTTTTCGAGCAGCATCAGTGTTCCGAGAAGCTGTGCAAACACGCCGCCCCGGTCAATGTCTCCCACAAGAAGCACCGGTGCATCCAGAAGCTCTGCCAATCCCATATTGACAATGTCATTTTCCCTCAGATTGATCTCTGCCGGACTTCCTGCGCCTTCGATCACGATAATATCGTTGTCTTTTTCTAACTCCCGGAATGCCTTTTTGATTTCTGGGATCAACTGTTTTTTATACGCAAAATAATCTCTTGCACTCATATTACCAAGCACTTCACCATTCACGATCACCTGTGAGCCGACATGTGTGGTCGGTTTTAACAGGATCGGATTCATTGCAGCTACCGGCTCCACCCCTGCTGCCTCCGCCTGCATCACCTGTGCGCGTCCCATCTCAAGCCCTTCCTTTGTGATAAAAGAATTCAGTGCCATATTCTGGGATTTAAACGGTGCCACCCGGTATCCGTCCTGTCTGAAAATCCTGCAGAGTCCTGCCACGATCAGGCTCTTTCCTGCGTTTGACATCGTGCCCTGCACCATGATCACTTTTGCCATAATTCTATCTCCATTCCACAGTCTTCTGCCTCCTGCAAAAGCTGTCTGTTCAGCCTGTTCTGTGATCCAAATACCGTCTGGCAGCAGATCACCTTTCTGCATGCGCACATCACCTGTTTTGCCGCCTCATAATGTTGCCTCTCAAAGTCCTGATACGCCTCCGCAGCGATCACCTGCACCGCAAGCGCTTCTGCCGCCGGATAATCAATATCATTTTTTCCTAAGATCCCCACTGCAAATGGAATCCCATTTCTCTGAAGCTGCCGGAACAGGAAACTTCCCGTACCATTTCCGGCGATCACAAATACCTCCGGTATGCCCCCGCATTTTTTCAGTTCCACGCAACCGCTTTTCTCCTGAAACGTTCCGTCCGTGATCTCATAAAGCTGATCGACAAATCCATCGGTAAAGACTTCCTCCGGCGTGCCGTAATGCTCAATGTTTTCCCCTTTGACGCATACAATTTTGTCCGACACACGCTCTGCAAGATCAAGTTCATGCAGCGACATGAGAACACCAATTTTTTTCTTCCGTGTCATCTCCTGCAGCATGGATAAAAATTCGAGTTTATACTTTACATCCAGATAAGATGTCGGCTCATCAAGGATCAGAATCTCCGGCTCCTGACACAGCGCCTTTGCAAGCAGTACACGCTGTTTCTGCCCATCACTCAGACTCATAAAATTGCGTTCTTTTAACGGTGAAATACGGATCTGTTCCATGCACTGCGCCACCACCGCCTCATCTTTAGGTGTCAGGATACCAAGTCCTCCGGTATACGGATATCTCCCCATCGCCACAACGTCTGCCACTGTCATCAGCTCCGGTGTGATGCGCTCCGTGAAAACAATGGACATTTTCTTCGCCAGTTCTTTTTCCGGCAGTTCACTTAAATTGATATTTTCCACATAAACACTGCCGCGAATCTCCTGCAGCTGCTTTGCGATAGTCTTTAAAATCGTGGATTTTCCTGCCCCGTTTGGTCCGATCAGTGTCACGATCTCTCCCCTTTTCAGAGAAATCCCTATCTCTTTTATCAGTTCTTTTCCGTGATATCCAACGGACAGTCCGTCCGTGTGCAAAAGTTTCCGTTCTTCCATTCCGTTCCTCATCTGCTTCTTTAGTACCGTTCCTGTCTCTGTTTTAACATGACTGCAATCATCACCGGTGCGCCAAAAATCGCTGTCACGGTACTGATACTCATCTCCGTCGGTGCAAACACCATCCGCGCCAGAAGATCACAGAACATGCAGAATGCTGCCCCACCTAAAAAACATGCCGGTATCATGATGATCGGTTTTGCCGTCCGGAATAACCGCTTTACCATCTGCGGCACCGCGATCCCGACAAACGACACAGGTCCTGCAAACGCTGTTACCACTGCGGATAAGATGCTCGATAAGATCACGAGCAGTATGCGGAACATTTTGATATTGACACCCATATTTTTTGCGTAAGTCTCTCCTAACTGGTACGCTTCCATCGGTTTTGACAAAAAGAATGTCAAAATGCCGGTAACGGCTACAACAAACACGATTGTTTTCACATTCTCCCATGTGATACCGGAAAAACTTCCCATCGACCAGTTATGAAGATTCACAATGTCGGAATCCTCTGCAAACGTCACAAGAAAATCTGTGACTGCGGAACAGATATAGCCGATCATCACTCCGATCAGCACTAAAAATGACATATTCTGAACTCTCGGTGACATCAGAATCACACAAAACATTGACAGCATAGATCCTGCGAACGCCGCCACGATCAGATCCACAGAAGATAATGTTCTGGAATATCTTAAGAACACGATCATCACGACCGCCACAAATAATTTTGCCCCGGAAGAAATACCAAGGACAAACGGTCCTGCGATCGGATTATGAAAAAAAGTCTGCAGCAGATACCCGGACAATGCCAGTGCACCGCCGAGCAGGATTGCAGCAAATGTTCTCGGAATGCGGATCTGGAACAGAATAGTTGCATAAAGTTCATCCTGCTCCCCCCGGAACTGTCTCAAGATGTCCGAGATTGAAATCTGCACACTTCCGGCACACACACTGATTGTGAAAAAAATCACCAGCAGTGCCACAAGCACCACAAAGCAGACCGTATATCTTATTTTTCTATTTGAGCTTATACATGTAGGTAAGTTCATCCGTATCCTCCGAGGTCAGCATCTCATGAAAATCATGGATAATGCTTCCGGTATCCATGGTATCCTGATAAAGGTTTTTCCCGATACACCATACGTTTCCGTCTTTGACTGCCTTAAAATCTGCAAAAAGACTGTTTTTTGCCAGTAAATCATCAACCGTTGTCAGATTGCCGTCAATCGTGCTGTTATAGACAAGATAGTCCGCATCTTTTGCCTGCGCATAAAATTCTTCCATCTGCATATTGACACTGGAAGCTGCGTTATCTTCCCCCTTTAAATTCCGGAACACATACTCCCCACCGGCAATGTCTATCATTTTCGGAACATAGTCATTGCTCTTTCGCACACTGACCGTTCCCGCTGTTGTAACATAAAAAAATGCAACTGTCTTTCCGGTCGTTTCCACATCGGAAAGTTCCTGTACATACTGTTTCTGTTCCTCAAATGCTCTCACCGCCGCATCCTCATTTCCGGTCAGCACTCCATAAAGCTTTACCCACTCGGTCCTGCCGAGCGGATCAGACTCATAGCTGGAATGATCGACTAAAACCGGAATGCCAAACGATTCCAGATTCTCCTTTACCTCCGGTGAATGTCCGATCATCGTTGACTCAATGGCAAGCCCGCACTCTTTCGAACAGATCAGTTCATAATCAGGTGCATTATACTTTCCGGCATATACGATCTGTCCGCTCTCCATTGCCGCCTTTGCCTCCGGGATCTCCCATTTTTCTTCAGGCAGTCCGGACAGGCAGATGTGATCCAGTGCACCGATACTGCAAAACATATCCATAGCCGCAGAGGCAACCAGATAAATATCGGACACCGGGGCATTTAAGACTGTGATCCCATTCTCTAAATCCTCCGGTACCTCTTCCCCTTCGGTATTCAGCAAAAATCTGCTTCCATCCGATATGGAAATCAGTGTAAAACCGTTCTCATAATAATCCACTGCAAACTCTGTGGCATAATCTAAATCCATGCTCTTTTCATAAGTCAGCTCACTGCTGATCTCATGATCCTCACTCTTCCAGGAGGTCCGGCCGTCTCCACAGCCCGATATCTGGATGCAGGCAAAAAGCAATATACACCACAGACCGATTTTTTTTATCTGCTTCATTCTTTTTTTCCTTTTCTCTTCCGATGTATCTGCCACGCTGTGATACTTACTGCGATCACGGCTGCGACGTAGACAACTGCGATTACTTCCATCGGTTTTTTCCCGGCGTTTGCAATGGAAGCACTGTCGAGCAGAATCGTATATTCAATCTCATGCGGCACGCTCATGGCTGTCGTATCTGCCGTTACCGGCACTTCTTTGTCAAAAGCAGTCACAGGCAGTTCGAAAACAGAATTGCCCTCTGTATTGACCGGAAGATAAGTCTCTCCGTCCATCGTCATATAGTCATAATTAGGGCTGCTCCACTCGATCTCGATGACGGCCTTCTCATCCTGCACCTGCAGAATTGCCGGTGATGTGACAGACGCCCTGCCGCTTCCCCCTGTCAGCTGCACTTCAATCTCATACTCTCCATCCGGGAGATCAACCTGTATTCCTTTTTCCCATACTTCGGTTCCGTTTCCGTTGCTTTGCATTCTGTTTTTCTCTCTTTCCTGTTCGACGGTCTGTTCCAGATGATGTTCTATGGAATCGTTCTGCCTGAATATGAAAAAAGCGTCTCTTTTTCACAAAAGAAACGCTGCACTCAAATCACAATATAAAAATTTTCCTGTCCTATCTTACAAAAATGATCTAAAAACAGGTCAAATTTTCTCATCCGTACAGCCAGTTACTCGTGGCGTGGAAACATTTTTGTTTCCCGTACAACAATCAGGCAGGTCTCCTGACTTACAGATCATCATGCATTGCCCTCTTCCCGGCTGCCCAGTGAGTTTTTGGCATGCACTCCCTAAATACAGTGACGAGTTCGTACAGGATTCGCACCTGTTTCCCTTTTCACCAGATCCGGCAGAGTGAGGTCACCCTGCCTATCTGACACCTGTTTGTTTCATTATCAAGTTCGTTTGAACTATAACATATGCTTTTAAAAATATCAATCGTTTTCCAAAAACCTATTCAACACTGGCAAAACTATTCGCAGCGATCATCTTTTTCAATTGTGTGGCAGCCTCCTTAAATGGGTGCGTGCTGTCATAGATCAGACAGATATTCCGGGACGGTATCTTCTCACACAGGGGTATCTCTGACACCTCTCCCCTGTCAATCGCATCCTTTGCCATCGGTTTTGGTATAAAAGCCAGCCCCAGTCCGCTTCTTACCAGTGGAAGGATCTGATCCGCCGTCGCAGTCTCTGTATCCGGCTCAAAGTCCAGACCATAAGAAGCAAATAACTGCCTGTAAAACTGAAAGGTCACCGTCTCCTTTCCAAGACAGATGAGCGGATATTGCATAATCTCCTCAAATGTTGTTTGCCTTCCTGCCAGATGCCCGAACTCTGTTCCACCGATCAGTATTTCCTGATATGGATGAAGCATTGTCATGTGGAGCGGTGCATCCGCTTTTACAGGTGTGGAAACGACTGCAAAATCAACCGTTCCCCTTCTCACCGCTTCCACCGCCTGCGATGTGGAATGATTGTAGATCTTCAGCCGGATTCCCGGGTATGTATTGTGAAACTCTTTTAACTTATCCAGAAGGAACAAATTTAACGCGGTCTCACTGGCTCCGATTGCAATACTCCCATGGGACAGTCCCACACATTCTGCCAGTTCTTCCTCTGCCGTAAAAAGCTGTTCCATGGCCGCTGCTACATGTGTATACAGCTTTTCCCCTTCCGTAGTCAGAAAAACTCCACGGTTCGTCCGCACTAGAAGCGTACAATGAAGCTGCTGTTCCAGACAGTTCATTGCCCTTGTCACATTCGGCTGGCTGTTTCCCAACACCCTTGCAGCCCTCGTAAAATTATTGTATTTCGCAACGTAATAAAAAATTTTATAATACTCAAAATTCACATCCATAGCTCGCCCTCAATCATATCAAATTATTATTTCTGCTATATCAATTATAGCTTTCACATATTTCTATTTCAATAGTATAATTTTAGCGAAAAAAAGAAAAGGAAGCGATTCATTTATGGCAGAAAAAACCATTTTTCCACGCGAAGAAAAAGCAGATGTTTTATTCAACAAAATATTAAATGATCCATGGGCATGTGAAAAACTCCAGGGGACTTTCTGCAATTCCCTGTTTTGCAACGAGGATAACAATTTTCCATTATCTCCCGCTGAATTTTCCCAGGCACTTTTTAATGCTTATCACAACAGAGATCTGTCAGCTTTTCTTATGGCAATCTGTCAAAATACATTATTCGATCTGCTCCGGAATTCGTTTCTGATTCCGTACCGTTTTAACGCAGACGGCAGAACGAATCCGATTATCATGACTGACGAATCGGGCAATTTACTGCCCGGATATAAAACAACCGTACGTGAAAAAGATTACCAGCATTTTTATGATGTCTACTGTGATCTTGACAATAAGAAAAATATTTATTTTGCACAGGCCTACCGTTACCGCCATGCCTATGCTTCTGAAAAAATGGATATGGAACAGCAGATTCTGGAAAAAAATACCGGTGTACTGATCATCCGCGAGCTGCCCGACACTGTCAAGCTGAAAGAGACAGAGGCAGAAGCTTATTCTGCTGTCTGGGATCTTATGATCAAACTGGAGAAAAGTCTTCCTATGGCGTACATTTTCTATGGGCAGGATTCTCTGGTAGAGGAAAACACCCGCTATGATGAGATTGGTATTTTTCTACCGGATTCGCTGTTTTTGAAGAATCTGGAACGACATGTAAAAAAAGCAGAGGCGATCATTTATGCAGAAGAATAATTATATGGATATCATGGAAAAAAATCATATGGAAATCCCCTGGCACGATTACACGGAAAACGACAGCAATGTTCTGATCAATAAAGCAGGGCTGATTGAGAAGGCTTCTGTTATCGGAAGAGTTGGATTGATCATGCTCTCCTGTGGAACCGGAGCATGGCGTGTCCGCACTTCCATGAACCGTCTTGCAAAGGAACTTGGTGTCACCTGCACCGTGGATGTCGGACTTATGTCCATCGAATTTAACTGTTTTGACGGAAAAGAATGTGTCTCACAATCCTTAAGCATTGCCAATACAGGTGTCAATACCTCAAAGCTTTACCGTATGGAACAGTTTGTTGACAATTTTCCAAAACAGGAAGCCCATCTGACAGGTGAAGAGATTCACAGACGTCTGGATGAAATCGAGTCTATTCACACACTCTACTCCCCTGCCAAACTTGGTCTCGCCGCTGCACTCGCATGTTGTGCTTTCACGTTCCTGCTGGGTGGTGGTCCGATTGAAATGGTTCTCGCCTTTATCGCAGCCGGTATTGGAAATGTGATCCGCACCAAACTGATCAAACACCATTATACGTTATTTTTAAATATTGCAGTATCAATCTCTGCCGCCTGTCTGACTTATACCGTATGTCTGCATCTGGCAGAAATGTTATTCCATATTCCGTCCTTCCACGAGGCAGGATATATCTGTTCCATGCTGTTTATCATACCAGGATTTCCATTCATCACAAGTGGAATCGACCTTGCCAAGCTTGATTTGAGATCCGGACTGGAACGCCTCACTTATTCCGTGATCATCGTGCTGGTCGCTACCATGTTTGCATGGATCATGGCATTGCTCTTAAAATTGCAGCCACAGGATTTTTCCTCATTATCCATCGATCCTGTCCTTCATCTGTTACTGCGGTTGATCACAAGTTTTTGCGGTGTATTCGGATTCTCTATTATGTTCAACAGTTCGATCCCGATGGCAGCCACGGCTGCCTTTATCGGTGCCATCGCAAATACATTGCGTCTGGAACTGGTCAACTTTACGGCTACACCTGCCGCTGTCGCCGCTTTTATAGGCGCATTAACCGCCGGACTTCTGGCTTCCATCATAAAAAAATGGAACGGTTATCCACGTATTTCACTAACCGTTCCATCCATTGTTATTATGGTTCCAGGACTTTACCTTTATCGTGCAATTTATAATTTTGGGATCATGTCACTGACAGAAGCTGTCTCCTGGTTTGCTGCTGCGATCATGATCATCATTGCGCTTCCGCTTGGTCTGATTTTTGCAAGAATACTGACAGACCGCACGTTCCGCTATTGCACCTGATGTAAATTTTTTCTTTCCATTAACAAACTTTTTCCAGGATCTCATTTAAGGCATTGCCACTGCTGGAATGACTTCTTACCACTTCGGCTTTGCTGCGCTCCGCCTCCGCTACCGCACATTTTACCATCTTGTGGGAAACTGTATTGGTAAACAGGATAATCAGATCCGGTGACCCAATCTGGCTGCTTAACTTTGCCGGCATCTGGGTAAATACTTTTGCCTTACATTTATGCTCCTTACAAATCTTTTTATACTGACACACCATACGGTCATGTCCTCCAATAATGACTACGCTCATAAATTATCCTTTCGTTATAATGCTTACCTTATTATAATGCTGCGAGCTGTTTTCCAAGGTCTTTGCATGCATCTAAGGCCGCATCGTCCGGTGCTTCCTGGCAGATCACGCCCTCTCCGTTCACAACGGTTGCTCCGGCTGCTGTCATACGGTCTGCCCAGTCACGCATCCACTGTCCATCTCCCCATCCATAAGAGCCAAACAAAGCGATTGTCTTACCTGCGGCAAATCCTTCCACATCACATACAAATGGTTCCATCTCGCCTTCTTCGAGCACTTCTGCTCCCATTGCAGGACAGCCCATTGCGAAACCTTTTGCAGCTTTTAAATCATCTAAGGATGCACTTGCAACATCAACAACCACTGCTTCTTTTCCTGCTGCCGTTACACCCTCTGCAACTGCGTTTGCCATACTCTCTGTGTTTCCTGACTGTGACCAGAATACGATTGTTACTTTATCCATGATTCTTTCCTCCATACTATCTGCAGTTTTATGTTTTTTTATTTTTTCACATTCCTGCATTTTCTATTCTTTATCAGTTTATGAAGTTAGTATACGCTAACCTATAAGTAAAAATTAAGCATAACAGGCAGCCATCTCGCTCACACTGCGTCCACTTGCAAGCAACTGTATCAAAATTTTTCTTGCCTCTTCATATCGGTTAAACAAAGCTTTCTTCTCCTCTACATGTCCGTACACTTTCCAGTAACCGGAATACAGATAATTGTGACCTTTGTTCTCAATGAATCCCTCCACATCTTCCACAGGATAACCGAGCAATAATCCCATCTCATGCGGAAATTCTGCAATCTGCTCCATACAGTCTGCATAGCGTTTCTGAAAACGGCTTAAAACATCGCTTAAATCCAGGCTTTCGTATCCAAAACTCTTCATCGACTGACAGACTCTATCCTGCATCAGGTACGCTTTCAACCCATCCTCGCGGTACACTAAAAAGGTTGCTTTATCTTCGCTTTCCAACAGCAGATAATAGGAAATACCGGAACGTTCCAACACCTGTTTCATCTGTGGTGCAAGTTTTTTCTCCACATTCAGTAAATTAGAAACCTTCATGCCGGAGATCATCGGTGCACACTGTACGACCAGATGTGTCTCAATTCTTTCTCTGTCTAATCTTGTGATCATCTCATATACTTCCTGACTCACTTTGCTCTCCTTTGCTTTTCAGGTTAGTTTTATCTAACTCATAGACATATATTACACAAAAAAAGAAAACGTGTCAACACTGTTATTGAAACGTTTTCTCGTTAAGCTTCTATCGCAATTCCTTCCTGCACAAAAATGCGCAGATCAAAACAAAAATACAGCAGACCACCCATG
>OMGW01000728.1_pt1 | contig 12049 bp, 13 predicted proteins | sample 1646131 | NCBI WGS metagenome assembly OMGW01 (sample SAMN05578588, study PRJEB25193) | human gut metagenome | biome: Human Microbiome; feature: human-associated habitat; material: feces | host: Homo sapiens | place: USA:Birmingham
CAATCAATGAAAATAGGATCAGAAGCTATTTTAATCAAATTAGGAAGGTTGTAAAATATTAGCCCCTTCATCACCCAATAAAAGCAAAACAGCGGGATTCCCCTGAAAAGCCAAGGGATTCCCGCTGTTCTTGTTACTATTATGTTTTTCATTGATTGTGTGGCCCAGAACCGCACCCCAAACGATCCGGGGCCAAACTTTAGAAAGGATGTTGAATTGTTAATTTCAAAAAGGGGGTGGGCGTGCCTGTTCAGAAGTTAGCTGAATCATGCCGACACACCTTCCATGCTAACTTCAATTTCTTCAGCAAGGCGTTCACCAAAGGCATCCAACACCCCGTCAATATCCATATCGGAAGCAAGGTTGTTGGTAACTCCGCCCATATCCACATGAATTTCAGCGGTGGTGAACCGGTTGATTGCTTCACGCTCTGCAATATCACGCAAATAAAACAAATTTTCTTCCGTAATATCCAAAGCATCAGCGGTGGCCGCTGTATTGTTGGCCGTATCGCCGGTGTTCCCGTAAATGCTATCAAGATCATTGCCAAGGTCAAAGGCTTCAACACCGCCTAAATTGAAGGCCCCGGAAATCTTATCAGCAATTCCTTCACCGAATTTGTAACCAGCGGAAGCGGCATCAGAGTAATCAATGAAATCCATCTTCTGGACATATTCAACCCAACCGGATTCATCCTTCACCTTCTGTTGGGCCTGTTCCAATCCCGCATAGAAGTTATCAAGGCCGCTGGTAATGTCCACGGTTACGCCGGGGATCTTATTCAGCAAATTTTCAATGGCATGGGCCAATTTGGTGATATAGCCAATCACGGTAAGGCACATATCATAGAAAGCAACCTTCACAGCGGCAATGGGGTTATTGAACACATTGCCAAGGAAGTTGGCGATCATAGCAAAGCCATTCTGAAGGGGAACAATGAAGCTGTTGATCAGGAAAGCGCCCAGCACAGCAAAGGCCCCGCCAATAATGCCGGTTGCAGAAACACCAGCACCGGTGAACTTGTTATAAGCGGCTACACCGGCATACAATGCACCGATCAGCGCCATGATCAGCATTACCACCCAAATAATGGGGTTGGCCAACAGCGCAGAATTGAAGGTGAACACCGCCGCAGAAGCCGCCGCTGTGTTGCCGGTCAGAACGCCAAAGCCGATGGAAAGGAAGTTCACCACACCATTATAAATAGCCGTTGCCGCCGCCGCAATCTGCGTCCAATGGGCGGCAATCTGGAACACCGCAAAGGCACCGGCCAAACCCAAAACAGCGGGGCCAATGATAGAAATGTTGTTTGCAAGCCAGTTGATTCCGTTCAAAAGGGGTTGAAGCACCTGAAGGGCGATATTCCCGGCCTGCGTGAAAACCTGTCCCCAAGTCATGGGCATGGATTCAAACTTTGCGTTAATATCATCAGCCGCCGCAAACATGGCGTTCTTGACAATATCGGCGGTGATCTGCCCTTCAGAAGCCATTGTTCTGATCTGTCCAATGGGAACATCCAGATAATCGGCAATAGACTGAATCACATTGGGAGCCTGTTCAAAAACGCTGTTCAATTCCTCACCACGCAGGACACCGGAAGCCATGGCCTGTGTAAGCTGAAGTGTTGCGGCTTCAGCACCCGCCGCATTTGCACCGGCAATAACAAACTGTTTATTCAGGGTTTCCGTGAAGGCAATCAGTTCATCATTGTTGGCAAAGGCATCACCGGCCATCAGGCCCATTTGAGAAACGGCTTTAGCCGTAGATAGGTAAGAAGCCCTTGAACGCTGTGCGGAAGCCATGATTTTCTTTTCCAAATCGGCCACGGAACCGCCATCATCCACGATCAGATTCAACCGGGCCTTTGTGCTTGCCATGCTATCGGATAGATCAACCAGCTTCTTCAATGCGGTCAATCCACCCATAGTGGCCGCAATTCCCTTCAGCTTGTTCCAAAGCCCATCAGCGGCGGAAGAACCTTCCCGAATGGAATCGTTAAACCGGTCTTGGGCGTGATCCGATTGCCTGATATTCTGTTCCATCTGATCAAACCCCACGGTTGCTTCCGCTATATCTTCTCTGACCTGCTGAAGAACAGCGGAATCAAATCCACGGTCAAAGGTTCCTTGGGCATTTTCCATAGCGTTAATCAGGGTATTCATGCCCCGGTTCATGGCCTGAAGTGGGCGGGTCATGCCGTCATACAGATAAATTGCAGTTCTGATTGTTGCCATTATGCCACACCACCTTTCTTAATTTTACGGCGCTCCAATTCAGCCAATAGGCAATAACGCCAAATCACCTGCATAGGACTGTTCACCGGATCACGGGCCAAATCATCCAGTTCTTTGTTGATCTGCCGGGTTTTCAGATTCATAGCAGAAACGGAGGCCCGTTTAACTCTCTCATACTGCCTGTAATCTTTGTTCAAGATCATCAGCCCACCGGGGGCCAACTGTCCCGGAACCCGATCAACAGGAACATCAGGATCAGGCTCATAGCTGATCTGGGGAATAAACGGGATCAAGCTGAAGCGCACGGCCCACAGATTTTTGTTGATAATCTCAATGTTGGGGTTTTCGTGTTTTAACATTGTTTTTCACCGCCCTTTTCTCTTGAAGTTTTTCTTGATTGGCTTTTTTATGGGCTTCAACTTCTTTGTTCAAAGATTCAAGTTTTTTGTTTATTTCTTCCAAAGATTTGATTCCATGTGGGGTATAGCCCTTGTTTCTGTTTCGGAATCCGTCAGCGATTAAGGGAATACTTGCGTTCAGCTCACGGGCCTTTTGCAGATTACGGTTTTGCCCTTCTTCCAGTTCAATCCGCTTGATTGCCAAAAATTCTGTTGAAGAAGTGCCTGTTTCCTCGAAGCGGCCAATTCCCCAATGATAGGATTGGGCGCAACCATAGCCGTAAACTTCAGCAGCTTCTTTTAGCTTCCGGTTGTGGCGAAGGGTGCCAATGGCATTATGTTTGATTTGCCGCACCCTTTCTTTACTGATTTCCAGACGATTTGACAGATTATCAAGGGTTTCACCGTTTTTATAGTAACCTACAACTATATCCGCTTCCTTACCACCAAGGTCAGAAACAGCACCCCAAATGACAGCCTGTACCTGTTGATCACCAACGCTGTCAACCACAGATTCTTCAAGGTTGAAATCATCTGCAATGGTGTCAGCAAGTGTATAATCTTCAGTTCCGGGAATGGCTTCATCCAAGCTGGTTGTTTCAGCCCCAGCCATATAGGAACGAAGGGTTTTTAGTTTAGATTTTGAAATTCCAAGGTGGTGACAATATTCTTCATCGGTGGGGTCTGTACCAGTAACAGCACGGAGATCGTAACGGAATTTTTGGTATTTTGAAATCTGTTCCAAAACATGGACGGGAACCCGTTTCAATTGCCCGTTGTTTTGGCAATATCGCTGTACAGATACCCTAATTGGATATTCCGCATAAGTAAGAAACTTGAATCCAAGATCAGGATCAAACTTTTGTGCCGCTTTGTATAGTCCAAAATAGGCTTCCTGCATGAGATCATCCATATCAGCGGCATTGGAAAACGGTAAGGCGATCCCTACAATGAAGTTTTTGTTTTGCTGATATAGTTGGCCCATATTATCCTGAACATGATCCCCCGCTTGGATTAAGGCCACAAGTTCTTCATTGGTCATTGGTTCACCTTCTTCCTATAATGGGGGGATTCCCCTGAAGGCCGGTTATGAAAGCCTTCAGGGGAACCGGGGATCAGTTCAGCAGGGCCTTATACTTTGGATGAAGGCTAACCAATGTACGCAATTCAGGGCTGTTCATGATCTGTGTCATGGCATCTCCATTGGGAACGCCATCGGAAAACAGGCTTTCCACAATGATCCGTTCCTGATCGGTCAACTTGCGGGGTTCCACGGTGGGCGTGGTCTGTTCGTTACCGTCCAGAATATCAACCGCATTGTTTTTATACTTCAGATCATCAGGCGCTCCATGATCAGCGCCGCCCCAAACATCAAGGAAAACTTTACTGTCCAAGCCCATCTGCCGGTAATCGGTGATGTTCTTCACATCAGAAACCACATTATACAGGTACTTTTCAGCCCAATTCAGTGCATCGGTCAACGCCTGATAGTCATACTGAACCGGGAGATGAAGCTTCTGCCCTGCCTTTTCGGCAATAACTTGAAGGGTGTGAAGCGCCCTGTAATTCCCGGAAAGCTGAAGGGCAATAGATTTGACTTCATCGGCTGTAATTGTATTACCCTGAACCTGAAGAGAAGTCAGAAGGTTCATCTGTTCGGCGCTGGGTGCATCCGTCAGCATCTTGTTCAGCGCCGTCTTTTTTTCCGAAACTGTCAGCTTTACCACCGCTTCCAGATCGGCGGCCACAGAAGCACAAACCTTGGCAACCTCGGCTTCGCCTTCATCCTTAATTTTCTGCAAGTATTCCGGGGTATAGATGTTCATTTCAAGTAATTTTTCATAGTTCTTGTTAACCTCGTCCCGTTTGCTGGCAATTCTCTGATATTGAGCAATCGCATATTCTCTGATCTGGGCAAAAGTTTTCATATTATTTCATCCCTTCATTTTTTAATAGTTGCAAAATGCTGGTATTTATTGATTTTTGGCCGTTTTTGTTACTAACAGGTTTCTAAAATGACCAAATATCTTCATAACGGCGGATCATTTCTTCCGGGGTATAGCCTTTCGGGTTACTGATCAAATCAGTAAAATCCACACTGTTTCCCACAATACATGAAACATCAAACTGTTCAGCATGAAGCGCCTTGATCAAATCTGTGTACTTCTCCAACCATCCGACACGATCCCCAGCATCGGTCAGGGATATGAAGTCTTTGATTTCATCAGGGGCGCAGAAGTAGAATATCGGTTCACAGGGTAAGGCCATACGGGGAATAATGCCTTTGGGAGTGAATTCAACTTTGGTTTCTTCAGAAAGTTCAGGCCATTCAAAAAAATTCTGAACCGTGTCAAAAAGAACTGGTTCATCTTTCTTGTTGCCCCGGTAAGCCTTGGCCTTGATTCGGCCATTCGGGGTCGCTGATACATAAACTTTTGTGATGGGGTGTTTCTTCACAGGATCATCTCCTTTCCAGTGGAATAGCCATATCCTTTTAGGGGGGCAGAAATGTCAGGGATAGCATTTTGATAACAGGTTTTCACAGGTTTTTACCTTTTAGGGTGTCCGAAATGTCCGATTAGGGTTAATCTTCAAGTTGATCATCTCCCACGATCACAACCGGAACAAGGCCATCAATATTCATCTTTTCACTGAACAGCCCATAACGCTTCCCCAGCAATTCCGCCGCTCTGATTCTGTCTTTAGCGGAAACCTGTTTAGTGGTGATCTGCTGAACGCCATTGCCCACAAATATCAGGACTTCTTCAGTTGCTTCCCCTCGCATTACGGCGGTCAAATGCTCCATGATTTCCTGAATATTAGCAATATTGGAAGCGGTCATATTATCCATAAAGGCCGCAATAGCGTTTTGAACCTTAACATTGGATAACAGCCTTGAAGCCTGTTCCTGTGCTGTTTTTGGACTGTACCCGGCCCGAATTGCCGCTTGTTTTGCGTTTAGGTCAATCAAATATTCCTGAACAAATTTCTGCTGTCTTGGGGTCATGAGATCACCACCTTTCTGATATACCAATTATACCATTTTCTTCACTTGAAATCACTATATATTGTATATAAAGTGACATACTCAAATAAAATGACACAATATATTGTGTATAATAAGACACAAGCGGCCAAGTTACCTTGAACCGCTTGTGTGTTGCTTCAGTATTCTTTTGATCTGCCGGGTGGAAAGGTTATATCTTTCAGCCAAAACCTGATAAACCTTTCCTAACGGCTCCCCTTCAAACTCTGGGGATAAAAAATCGACCTGAATTTTCAAGTTCCTCGGTTCCCGTATCGCTCCATCACCATCAGGCGGGATATATACCGGGCCTGAACCAAGTTCTTTGACGATCACGGAAAACAATTCTGGGCCGGTCAGATTTCGCAAAGTCTGAAGTTTCTGTTGGTTGGTCATTCCCATTTGGAATCACCGCCGCAATTCATTGATTGTCTGGTTGACCACATCACAGGGATCATCATACATCGTGAACGAGCCAAGATCATCACACAAGCCGACTTGCTTCATTACCCGGTTTCCGATCATTGCCATACACACCTTGCAAAAATCGTCAGGCCGTTCCAGATATTTAGCACTACCAAAGAAGAAAACCTTCTTTTCACCATCAGCGGTCACAGACACATCAATTTGTTCAGCATCCAAGCAATCTGTTCCCTTTACAATCCATTCGACTTTTTCAATATGCTTTACGCCATCCAGCCAATTCAGGAATTCTTCACCGGTCATATTATCACCTTTCCGCCTGTCACAGATTGTCGCACGAAAAACAGGCTATATACTATATATTTTTTACTACTATGAAAAAATTTTTTGATGTTTTAATTTACAATAAGAAGTTCTAAATATCTGCGTCAATCTGCGACACCTTGAAAAAGCCTGTATTTTCAATCGTTTCAGGGTGTCACAGATATGGCGCTCATGGCGCAGATCACCACGGTTTTAATCTGCGTCAGCCGGTATAAACACCTTTTCCCGGCTCCCGTTATTCCGCTTGTCCTTTGTTGTGAAGTTCAGTGATCGGCAAACTTGCCTTGAAAATTCAATCCTGTTCAGTGGTTCAAACTGATTTGTCAAGCAGAATTCCCGATATTTGAAATACACCTGTTTCACCGGCTCATTCACAATATCATCGGCCCCGGTTTCTTCAAGGAAGGTCAATAGGGGGTTACTTTCGATCCGATAGGATTCAATAGCCTGTTCCACATCCTTTGACTTTGTGAACTCTTTGTTCTTAAGCACCCGCTTCAGGCCGTCTATTCCCAATCGGATCATATATTCCATGACTTCCTGATTCCGTAGATCATAGCGGATATTCGGGTTGAAATCTGGATCAGCAGAAGTGAACCGGGCATCAAAAGGAACGATCACCAACCGGCGCATGATAGAAAAACTTTCCTTGGATCGGCCCAGCCGGGGTATATTGTTGGCGCTGAAAAGCAATTTGGCGTAGTTATCGAATTCAAATGGGTCTTGGCCTTTCTTTTCAGCGGAAACCCTTTGGCCTGTTACCAGCTTGCGAAAGGTGGCAACATTGGCGATATAGTCAGAACCAATATCATCACCGATGTTCGCCAGCTTGCCGAACAATTCAGCGGTTTTGAACCTGTCCCCAAGTTCCTTCAGGTCAAGGGAAGCAATGTTGGAATCCCCAAGAAGATCTTTCAGGGCATCCAACAGGGTTGATTTACCGTTTGCGCCTTCACCGGTCAGGATGAAGGAACCACCACCGGCAACGGTATTGGAACGGTAGAAGGTGGAACCTATCATTTCTTCCAGTAAGGCCCGGATTTCTGATCTTCCACAGGCGATTTTATCAAGGGTGTGATCCAGCAATTCAGAATATGCGGCTGGATTATACGGCCACGGGATTTTATTGGTGATCACCACATCCGGGGTGAAGTCTGTAAACGAATCATCTTTCAGGTTGTAAAGGCCATTGCTGAAGGCTATGATTTCCGGTGAAGCGGGTTTTCTGCTTTCACAAATCAGGTTCAGTTGCTTCAAGGTCTCCTTGCGCTGGGCATCCTTCAGGGCCGGGATTTCCTTCACCATGGCCCGTTCAATGATTTCCGGGGAAGGGCTGTATATGCCATCCTGATAGATGTGCAACCGGCCATTGATTTTCACAACATGGGCATCCCGCTTCAGATATTCAGCAAAACGATCATGCTGAAAGGTACGGCCTTTGAAAAAGGATTGCTTTTGGAATGCTTCATCCCGCAGGATCACTTCAAGTTCCCGTTCATCCAATGGCTTCTTCAGAACATAATGGTTAATCAGCCTGATACATTCACGGGCTTCTTCTTTGGTCAGGTCATTATCTTGAAGGGTGAGAATGTACCGATAAAAGGCATCATTACGCCCATCACCTTCTCCAAGGGATTTGAAGTCAATGTCTGTTTTTACAGGAATCAGCCATTTTGGAAGTTCTTGAATTTCATCTTCAGGAACATCATACATAATGAGCCGATCTTCATTCATGTACTTCAGAACTTCATAACTGTTCCGGGAACCAACCTTCAGGTCAGCTTCAAGGCCAACGGCCAAGGTGGCCTTTGTGCGGTTGCTTCTAATCAGGTCAGGGGTATTTTTGAACAGGAAGTGCTTACCTCTGGAAGTCATGTAAACCCGGCATTTCAAGTTCAAGGCTTCAACGATCTTCAGCAAGATTACAGATTGATCCAAATCATCAACATCAACGAGAACCGTTTCATCAGACAGAATACCAGCATATTCAGGAAGATTCTTGACTTGATCAAATGTCAGCAGATCATCCGCTGTTGCATTCTTAAATGAAAATAGGCATTTCTTATCTTTTGTCGGAACATAGCCTTTATATAACTGCACTCACAATCACCCCTTTCATACAGTTGATTTGCTTCATGGGTCAAGCCCCTTTCATTCGGAAACAGGGGCCAGACTGTGAATCACACTAACGGCCACGCCAACAATCTTCAGCCGGTCATGATCTGCGGCGCTGATAAAGATAGGGGCAATCTTACCGGAACCGCCTTCAAGGTAGCAATCCGAAGAACCCCCATAGAAAGAAATGCGCTTCAGGGTAGCGGGGCCATTGTCGATGGAAACGGCCACAATGGAGCCGTTGGAAGGGAGATCATCAGCTTTCTTGAACATGATCATGTCACCGGTATGAATGCCGTACAGGCTGAATCCATCATCAGAAGCGGTCATTCCAAAGTCAGCGTTCAAAGTAAATTCTTTCATGGTTGTACATCCTTTCTTATTCTTCAATCAGGTTTTCAACGGGAACATTCAGGGCCTTGGCGATCTTGCCAATGGTAGCGGGTCTGGCGTTCTGCAATCCGTTTTTAATTTTACTGATTCCGGTAACGGAAAGCCCGGTGATAGAAGCAAGTTTTAAGACTGTTACACCTTGTTTTGCCATTTCCACTTCCAGTTTGGTTCTATTGATTTTCATATCTTCACCGTCCTTGATTAGAAATTTTCTAATCGTATGATACCACTTAATTTCTAATTTTGCAAGTACTTTCTTTCATAAAATTAGATTATTTTTAATTTTACTATTGACTTTTGATTTTTACTTGTGTTACTATGATGGTGTCCTAAAGGACACACCGGAATGAAAGGGGGATTGGCCGTGGCTACCGGTGAAAAGCATGATCAGAAATATAAGGCTGATCTGGGCAATCGCATTATTGAAATGCGAAAGGCCAAGGGACTGAATCAAAAGGAATTAGCTGAAGCATTAAATATTTCAGCAACCAGATTGAACTATTGGGAAAAGGGGAAATCCGCCCCTTCAGCTTTCTTCATTGACCAAATTGCACAGGCTTTGGGTGTATCTGTTTCTCAATTTCTTGGATGGGATGAAATTATGGGGTTTGAAGATTATCTTTCTTCCCTTGGGTATTCCGTAAGCCATCAAGTAACGAAATGGCATAATGAGCCTGAAGAACATGGGGATTGTCCTATTGCGGATGAAAGCTTTATAGAGATTCAATCCATTTCAACTGGAAAAAAGTATTCCTTCACTTCCGAAGAATTTGACCGGTTCCGTTTGAGTATTAAACAGGCTGTTGAATTTGCCTTGTATCAGTCAGATAAGTAAAAAAATAACCGCCCCGGTGCTGGAACACCGAAGCGGTTGTGAATATCAGAGGGGCAAGGCCCACAATGACACCCATACAAAGTTATTGTATCACTTGCCCTTGTGAAAGTCTACCCATTTTCAAGAAAGGACAGGTGATCAGGATGAAAAATCCTAACGGCTTTGGGACTGTGGCCCGGTTATCAGGGAACCGGCGTAGGCCCTTCATCATCAAGAAAACAGTTGGATGGAATGAAAAAGGCCATCCAATCTATGACATTGTAGGCTATGCGGCTACACGGGAAGAAGGCTTGATGATTCTTTCTGAATACAACCGTGATCCGTGGGATGTTGACCGGGCGAAAATCACCCTACAACAGCTTTTCGATCTATGGAAAGAAAAGAAGGCCCCCAAGCTGGGAAACTCAAACCGGGCTTCCATGACTTCAGCTTATAGATACTGTGCGCCGCTGGGAAAGAAGCCCTATAAAACCATCAAGGCTTATCAAATGCAAGAAACTATTGATACCTGTGGGAAGTCTTATTCTACCCAAGCGGCAATTAAAAATCTGTGGTCACATTTAGATAAGTTTGCCCTTGAAATGGATATAATAACCCGCTGTTACTCTGATCTTCTGACTTCTGATCCAATCCCGCCCACAAGCCGCCTTCCTTTCAGTACGGATGAAATCAAACGGCTTTGGGAACACCAGTCTGATCCTTGGGTTGATACTGTCCTGATCCTGATTTATTCCGGGTGGCGGATCAGTGAATTGTTGAACCTGAAACCTGAAGATATTGATCTTCATGCCGGGACGATGAAAGGCGGCACCAAAACAAAGGCTGGTAAAGATCGGGTGGTTCCCATCCATTCCAAGATCAGGCCATTCATTGAAGCCCGTCTTGCTGAAGGTGGCCCACGGCTGATCTGCTATAATGGAAGGCCCTGTAATCAAACCCAATACCGGATATTTTGGGCGGACATTATGAAGGCTCTGGAAATGAACCACACCCCGCACGAATGCCGCCACACCTTTGAAACGCAGTTGGACAGCGCCGGGGCCAACCGGAAATGTATTGATCTTCTTATGGGCCATGTGTCCAAGGACACTGGAAACCGGGTCTATAATCACAAAACCCTTGATGAATTGCGGGAAACGGTCAATCTAATGTCATAGTTCAAGGTGTTGAAAATCAGAAGTTCAAAGCTGTTTGATAGTACCCCATTAGTAACATAGAACCCCGGAAAGCCTGAAAATTAGGGCTTTCCGGGGTTTACATTTTTTATTGTATCATATCGGATAAGACATCCGCAGCCACGGTATTCTTTTGGAAGGGGTGGGGCTGATATGAAAAAGAGGATCGTTCTGTGTCTGCTGGCGCTGGCACTGCTGTCCGCGATGACAGGGTGCGGAAAGGAAAAGGACGCGGACCCGCTGACCGTGACGCTGTGGCATGTCTACGGCGGTGAGGTGGATTCCCCACTGAACGGTTTGATTGAGCAGTTCAACAGCACCATCGGCGCGGAGCAGAATATCCGGGTGAAGGTAGAGCTGGTCAGCAACAGCGGCAGCATCTATAAAAGCGTGCTGGCCGCCGCCAACAGTGACCCAGGCGCCCCTTCCCTGCCGGATATGTTCGTGTCCTACCCCAAAACGGTGCTGGCCCTCCCGGATCAGGACATGATCGTGGACTACCGGGACTATTTCAGTCCGGAGGAACTGGGAACATTTATCCCCGCCTTTATGGAGGAGGGGCAGATCGGCGGACGGCAGGCCATCCTGCCCCTGGCCAAATCCACTGAGGTACTGTTCGTCAACCGGACGCTGTTTGACCGCTGGGCAGCCACCTCCGGGGCCAGTTATGACGATCTGACCACCTGGGAAGGCATTTACGCCTTAGCGGAGCGGTATGCCGCGGATACTGGGAAGTGCTTTCTTGTCAACGACTACCACTTCAACTACTTTCAGGTAGGCGTGGAATCTTTGGGAGAGAACTTTTTCCAAAATGACGGTGTCCGCTTCGGCCCAGCCTTTGAGCGGGCATGGGAGCCTTACGCCCACGCGGCGCTGGAGGGCGGTGTGTGGTTACAGGACGGCTACGCCACGGAATCTCTCCGCACCGGCGATACCATTGTCTCCGTAGCGTCCTCTGCCAGTGTACTCTATTACTCCGACACGGTGACTTACCCTGACAACACCTCTGAACAGGTGACCATCGCCTCCATGCCCTACCCGGTGTTTGACGGCGGCGAAAAACTGGTCATGCAGCGGGGCGTGGGAATGGAAGATCGGAAGAGTACACGTCTGAACTCCAGTCACAC
>OMGW01000730.1_pt1 | contig 12035 bp, 9 predicted proteins | sample 1646131 | NCBI WGS metagenome assembly OMGW01 (sample SAMN05578588, study PRJEB25193) | human gut metagenome | biome: Human Microbiome; feature: human-associated habitat; material: feces | host: Homo sapiens | place: USA:Birmingham
TACAGGACGTGTGACATTATCATCCAACAGAAGTTGTATCTGACAAGATTCCTGCATTACTGGCTTTCTTCCCTGAGATTGCATTACATATCACACGTCCTGTACGTTGGGATTCAGACCATGTTGTTCTTTTCGATGATGAGACGAAAGAAATGGCAAAAGAAATTGTCCGCTGCAATGCAATTGACCGTGTCAATATGGCACTGGATTATTTTGATGCAAGTATTAACCGTATCTCTGCATGGACTGTTGGTTTCAGAAGCTGGCAGAAAGCGTTGTTATCAGCAATGTGTATGCCTGCTGATTCACTGAAGAAATTACAGGATAAGGCAGACTGGACAGAATTAATGGTTCGCTTTGAAGAACTGAAGGTATATCCATTTGGTGATGTATGGGAAGAGTACTGTGCACAGTGTGGTACATCAGAACGTGGCTGGTTCGATGAGATTAAGGAATACGAGAAAGAAGTTTTATCCAAAAGATAAATTTAGGATATAAGGAAAGGGTTTTAAAATGAAAGTATTAGATGCAGAATTTGTACAGGGATATATCCGTATGGCTAACGATGGCTGGGAGCAGGGCTGGCATGAGAGAAATGGCGGTAATTTGACATATCGTATGAAGCCGGAAGAAGTAGAGATGGTAAAGGAGAACTTCCAGCCTAAGGAGTGGACACCTATTGGAACCAGCGTTCCAAAGCTTGCAGGTGAGTATTTCATTTCCACAGGCAGCGGTAAGTATTTCAGAAATGTTATCATCAAACCGGAAGATTCTTTTGCAATTATCGAGATTGATGATAAGGGCGAGAATTACAGAATCGTATGGGGACTTGTAAATGGTGGACGTCCTACCAGTGAATTACCTTCTCATCTGATGAATCATGAAGTGAAGCTGATTGCAACTGGTGGCAGGCACAGAGTCATTTATCATGCACATCCTGCAAATGTAATTGCCATGACATTCGTACTTCCTCTGGAGGACAAGGCATTCACAAGAGAATTATGGGAAATGGCTACAGAGTGTCCTGTTGTATTCCCTGATGGTGTAGGAGTAGTTCCCTGGATGGTACCTGGTGGAAGAGATATTGCAGTAGCAACCAGTGAATTGATGAAGAAATATGATGTTGCAATCTGGGCACATCACGGTGTATTTGTATCAGGAGAAGACTTTGACCTGACATTTGGCCTGATGCACACTGTAGAGAAGTCTGCTGAGATCTTCGTAAAGGTTCGTTCTATGGCTCCTTATAAATTACAGACCATTACATCAGACGACTTTAGAAATCTTGCAAAAGACTTCAAGGTTACATTACCTGAGCAGTTTTTAGATTAATTAAGTACTGTTTAAAGGGACGAGGTAAAACTTGTCCCTTTTTTGCGTATAGTGGGAGGTTGTCTTTTCAAAAAGGATAAGGTATGCTAGAAGATAGCTTGGCAGTGAAGGTGGATTGATCATGAAGAAAAACAAGAGTAGAGAACCATTCAAGTTTCTAAAAAATGCAAATATCAGAACACAGCTTTACAGCATCTATATTCTGGCAGTGTTTATCCCTGTCTTATTGATCGGTACTTTTCTGATTATCAATACAGGTAATCTATTGACCAGTTACCATAGAGATCTTCTGGAATCTGACAATCTGCGTGTAAAGACAATTCTGTTCGAGATTACGACACAGGTCTATAACATCTCAGAAGAAGTGTCCTTTGACAGCAATGTACAAAGTATACTGACCAGAAAATATCCATCCAGGGATGCACAGGTTAAAGTCATCAACAGTACTTCAACATCGCTGGATAATTATATGTACAACTATTCTGAGATAGATCAGATAGAGATATATTCAGATAATCCGTATATGATGGAGTATAAGCAATATCATCCTGTAACGCAGGCAATTGCAGAGGAGGACTGGTATCAGAAGGCGGTAAAGCAGTCCAGCGTATTCTGGGTGGAAATGGTGAGCTATGATAAATATAATAACGAATACTGGAATCTGTGTCTGGTTCGTAAGATTCCTCTTGTAAACTCAGACTATCATGCGGTATTGGTCATCAGAGTTAGTGACAACTACCTGAATACGAGAGTAAGCAGTCAGGAATATCAGATGTGTGCATCGGTAGATGAGGGACGCATTTTTTACGCTACATCAAAAGACGATTATGGACAGCAGCAAGTTGTGGACATAGATTATGATGAGAATTATTTCAGATATGCGGGCAGTCTCAAGCTCCATAATAAGACCTGCTTTGTGGACGTATCTACACTGCATTTGTATCAGTCTGATTCCAGAATCTATATCTGTACGTTGAATGATAAATCCTACGATAATATCAAAAATATTATCTATATCTGCATGGCGATCATTGCAGTGGCTATTGTAATTCCTGCGATACTGATTTATTTCTTTACAGGGTATTTTACAGGGCGTGTATTGACCCTGCGGCAGGTGATGCACCAGGCAAGTAATGAGGATTATGATTTTGAAGAAGTAGTGCAGGGTAATGATGAGCTTTCGGAGGCGTTTGCTGACCTGGAGATCATGGTGCAGAATATCAAGCAGAAGGATGAGCAGATGTATGAAGCGCAGATCAATGAGAAAGAACTGGTCAATGAACAGCAGAAGATGGAATTCAAGATGCTGGCAAGTCAGATCAATCCACATTTCCTTTATAATACGCTGGAATCTATACGTATGAAGGCATTTACCGTGGGAGACCGGGAAGTGGCAAATGCCATCAAACTTCTGGGTAAATCCATGCGTTACGTATTGGAAAATAATGGAACAACTTTTACAGCTCTTAAAAATGAACTGAATCACATTGAGACTTATATCATGATTCAGAAAATGCGTTTTGGTGATAAATTCAATTATGAATTATGCGTAGATGACGACATTGATACAGAACAGTGCCGGATATTACCGCTTTTACTGCAGCCTATTGTAGAGAATGCTCTTGTGCATGGACTGGAAGAGAAAGAGGAGGGCGGTATGATCACGCTGCAGGTGGAGAGATGTGGTGGCAGCGAGGATATCAGGATTACGATATCAGATAATGGCTGCGGCATGGATGAAGCTACGCTTGCCCAGCTTCGCAGAGATATTGAAGAGAAGAATCCTGAGAGGAAGGAGAGTATCGGGTTATACAATATTAATCAGAGAATCAAGCTATGCTATGGTGAGCAGTACGGTATGGCAGTACAGTCAGAATCAGAGAAAGGAACAGCAGTCAGCATTACAATTTCCATGAAAACACAGCAATTTGTATAGATTCTCATGTAAAAATTAGGGATGGGATAAAAAAAGTGCTGTAAATTTAATATATTTTTTATGGTATTTTAATACATCTTAAACTTATATAATAGGCTTGTAAACAATAGTGTGAAAGAAATACAGCAGTATTGTTACAGTTTATGATGGCAGTTGATACTGTCAGAAAGGCGGATGTATAAAATGAAAAAGGAAAAGCTGGCGGATAAACTTTATATCGTACTGCGACTGCTGAGCATCGTATCAGTCGTATTACTGTTTATTCCATCACTTAACCCGGCAAGAATCAGCGAACTGATCTCCAAGACGGCATCGGCATTTACATGTGCGACTTCCTATGGGGCATTGAGTTCCAATTTTGCAAGAGCTCTGAGCAAGGGTTGGGTAGGAACGCTTACACTGCAATGTACCTTTATCGGATGCTTATGTATTTTGATAGGTTTTGTGGCAGGGGGAGCAGGTTCCTGCATGTCACTTGGCAATAATAAAATGAGAAAAATGGGTGCCTTAACAGCAACTGTTGGCGGTGTAGCCGCATTGATCGGATGCTTCCTTGTAAGATGGGCAGCAACAGATATTCAGGGCACACCAAAGCCAGGCAAGATCAAACCATTACAGCCATCCAGCATCTGGATATTCATAGCTGTATCAATAGCAATTCTGGTATTTGGACTGATTCTTCTGGTGTTGACACCGAAGGCAGAGAAAGAAGAGAAGTTCCATATGGATACCAAATATCAGTTGTTTCTTTTACTGCTTCCTTTCCTTGCATTGTGTTTCGCATTTGCGTATTTACCTTTGCTTGGTTGGAGATATGCTTTCTTTGATTATAAATCAGGTGAAACTCTCACAAGAGATAATTTTGTTGGATTCAAATGGTTCGCTTATCTGTTCCAGAATCAGGCGACCAGGCAGGATTTGATCAGAGTTCTGAGAAATACACTTGCAATGAGTGGTCTTGGACTTGCAACAAGCTGGTGCGCTATGGCATTTGCTATTTTTCTGTGTGAGATCAAGAATCTGAGATTTCGTAGAATCGTGCAGACATTTACAACGATTCCCAACTTTATCAGCTGGGTTCTTGTATATGCGGTTGCATTCGCAATTTTCTCAACAGATGGTTTTGTAAGTTCCCTATTGGTAAATAATGGAATCCTTGATTCGGGTGTCAATTTCCTGATGGATAATTCACATATGTGGCTCAAGATGCTTGCCTGGGGCATGTGGAAAGGTCTGGGCTGGAGCGCAATTATCTATATTGCAGCAATCTCCGGTATTGACCAGCAGCTGTATGAGGCAGCAGAGATTGACGGCGCAGGCAGATTCCAGAAGATGTGGAATATTACAGTGCCAAGTCTGATGCCTACCTTCATGGTTCTGTTATTGATGGCGATTGCAGGTATTCTGAACAATGGTATGGATCAGTATCTTGTATTTGAGAATGCTTATAATACAGATACCATTACTGTCCTTGACCTGTATGTATATAAGCTGGGTATCAACAGCGGACGTGTTCCTCTGGCAACAGTAGTTGGTATGTTCAAATCCGTAATTAGTGTTGTGCTTTTATTCGGTGCTAACAAGATTTCAAAGCTTGTTCGTGGCGAGAGCATTATTTAGGAGGTGATACATATGGCAATGACGAAGCAGGAGAAACTTGATAAAAAGGCAGAAGCACTTTATGAAAAGAAACATAAGAAGAGATATAGAAAGTCAATTGGCGACTGGACATTTGATATTCTGAATCATGCATTCTTTGCAATATTTACACTGGCATGTATCTTCCCGTTTTATTACATTTTCATTAATACGATCAGTAATAATGATCTGGTAAGAAAAGGTGCGATTAACTTTATTCCTCAGGGAATTCATTTTAAGAACTATATGGCGCTGACCAGTGTAAATGATGTAGGAACTGCATTGCAGGTAACAGTAGCTCGTACTCTGATCGGTACAGTACTTATGGTGCTGGCGTCCGGATTTGTAGGATATCTGGTAACAAAGCAGGAGATGTGGGGCAGAAAGGTATGGTACAGACTCCTTGTAGTTACCATGTACTTTAATGCAGGTCTGATTCCATGGTATTTGAATATGTCAATGCTTGGACTGACAGATAATTTCCTGGCTTATATTATTCCGGGTATTGTAGCTCCATATAATATTATTCTGGTAAAGACATACATAGAGTCTATTCCGGGCGAACTGGAAGAAAGTGCACAGATGGATGGTGCAACTTATATGACCATTTTCCGTAAGATCATATGGCCGTTAAGTAAACCAATCCTTGCAACTATCGCTATTTTCGGTGCAGTAGGCAACTGGAACTCCTTTACAGATTCCCTGATACTGATGCCTAATTCACCACAGCTTCATACCCTGCAGCATAAGCTGTATACCTATCTGAATGCAGCTTCCAACTTAAAGAGTATGATGAACTCCGGTTCCGGTTCTGTATCCGGCGCAGCAGCAGAGAACGTATTAAATGCGAAAACGATTAAATATACGATTTCCATGGTTACAGTTATCCCGATCCTGATGGTATATCCATTCATGCAGAGATATTTTGAGAAAGGTATCATGCTTGGGGCAGTGAAAGGTTAGTGAATCTGTGCCGGTGGCCCAAAGTTTGCCGGTTACAGAAACGTTATAATATATGGTGTTACTATACTGCAAAAATATGAGGGCAGTATTTTATATAACACAAAAGGAGGAAAAACATGAAATTCAAGAAGGTATTATCACTCGTTCTTGTTTCTGCACTTGCAGGTTCATTAGTTGGATGCAGCGGTTCTACTACATCATCAACAACAACAGGTACAGACACAACAGCAGACAACAGCAAGACAGAAAGTGTAGCAACAGAAACTGCTGCAACAACAGAGGCTGACACAGACACAGCAGAAGTTGATCTCTCAGACATTATTCCTGATGAGACAGTCACTTTGAATGTGTATTCACAGCTGGCTAACTATGAGGGTGAGCAGATTGGCTGGTTCGCACAGATCATGAAGGATAAGTTCAATGTAAAACTGAACATTATCAGCAATGGTGACGGTGTATTTGATACACGTATGGAATCCGGTGATCTGGGTGATATCGTATTATTCGGCAGCGATGGTGAAGAGTATACAAGAGCATATTCCAATGGTATGTTGTTAGACTGGAACGAGGACGATATTTTATCTGATTATGGCCCACATATCGTAGAGTATATGCAGGAAGCCCTGGACAAGAATCAGGAGATTTCCGGCGGTACTGTATACGGCTTCGGACATGATGTGGCTTCTTCAGCAGGACAGTATGCAGACTTCGATTACCATCCTGATGTACGTTATGATCTGTATAAGGCAGTTGGCAGCCCTGAAATCAATGACCTGATGGACTGGGTAGATGTATTAAAGGCTATGAAGGAAGCAGAGCCTGCTTCTGATTCTGGTAAAGAGACATACGGTGTATCTCTCTTCAAGGACTGGGATGGTAACATGATGATGTTTGCCAAGGCTACAGCAACTAACTTCTATGGACTGGATGAGTTCCATTTTGGTTTCTATGATGCTGCAACAGGTGAATTTGAAGACTGCTTAAAGGAAGGCGGACATTACGAGGAATGTCTGAGATTCTATAACAAGTTATATCAGGAAGGCTTACTTGATCCTGACTCCATGACTCAGGGTTATGACGGATGTATGGAAGATTATCAGGATGGTTCGGCATTCTGGTGTATCTTCAGCTGGATGGGTGCTGCCCAGTACAATACACAGGAGCATCTGGATGCAGGCAAGAAGATGCTCCCGGTAGCTGCCAAGAACCAGAACACATTAGTATATGGCCTGAATCCGACAGGAAGCAACCGTGTATGGACAATCGGTGCCAATACACAGTATCCTGAATTATGTATGGCTATCATTGATTATCTGGCTACTCCGGAAGGAAGACTTGAATATGAATACGGTCCTAAGGATGTATGCTGGGAGTACCTGGATGATGGTTCTGTAGAATTAACAGATTTCGGTCTTCAGTGTAAAGAACTTGGTAATCCGGAAGAAATGGAAATGCCAGCTCCTTACTCAGGACTCTGGAAAGATGGCTGCCCTCAGATGAACAACACAACCTGGTCACTGAATACAGTTATTCCTGGAAATGACAAGGGTCAGACCTTCAACTTCAAGTACTGGGATAAATACCTCTCACTGGATGTAGATGCAACAGAACAGCAGTGGAGAGACGATATGGGCGTAGATTCCTATAGAGACTACATGTCACAGTTCAAGTACACAATCTCCAAACCTCATACCTATGCAGAAAGTATCAAATCTGATGAGCTCTCTACAGTATGGGAACAGGTTAAGATGTGCGTACAGAACGGTTCCTGGCAGGCAGTATATGCCAAGGATGATGCCGAGTTCGATTCTGTAATGGAACAGATGCGTGCAGACGCTGACAGCTACGGCTATCAGGATTGTGTTGAATGGTGTACAAACGAAGCAGCTCTTAGAAAAGCAGCAGAGATTGACTAATTCATAACATACAATTTATAATGAAATACAAAGAGGCTATCTGGTGCGTCCGGATAGCCTCATTAACTAAGAACAGGAGTTATGATTACAATGGCTTTTTTTGGTATTGATGGTCCCTTTTATCGCTTTATATGCAGATTTATTGATCTGGTAAAACTGAATTTTATGTGGCTGCTTTTTTCACTGCCTATCGTAACGATAGGAGCGTCAACGACAGCGGCATACAGCATCGCATTGAAGATGGTAGATGATGAAGAAGGATATATGGTAAAGAGCTTCGTAAAAGAATTTAAACGCAACTTTAAGCAGGGCACAGTAATGGGGTTGATAGGACTCGTTGCATCTTATGCCATTTATCTTGACTATGAGATTAATCGTGTATCTGAGGAAGGTTCTGTTGTACTTCTCGTTATAGGGCTGGTATCGGCGTTCTTTGTCATTATGGCGCTTTTGTATGCATTTCCTCTTCTGGCTCGATATGAGAATACCATCGTAGGGACGATTCAGAATTCACTGGATATTTCCAGAAAGTACTTTGGTAGAACATTGATTATCATTACTGTTCTTTTGATTGAGTTGTTTTTCTTTAATTTTAATACGGTGTTACAGATATTCGGGCTGATCTTTGGACCTGCTTTTATGATGTTCACGATTGCAGCATTTGCCAAGAGAATTTTCCAGGAGATAGAAAAGGAGCCCGGAGCTGTAAGAAAAAGCAGCAGCGGGCAGGAAGAATAGATTTCTTGATCAGCTTTCTTTGCTTTGTTTACGATACTCGGCAGGGCTGATACCGACATATTTTTTGAATTTCTTATGGAAATAATCAACATTGTGGTATCCGACCTGTTCAGCAATCTCATAGACCTTCATATTGCGATGCAGCAGTAATTCCTTGGAATGTTCGATACGCATGTGGTCGATATAGGAATTGAAGGTCTGTCCTGTTGCCTTGGTGAAAATCTTACCAAGATAGGCACTGTTGTATCCAAATAATGGGGCAATGGTCTCCAGTTTGATATTGGTCTGGTAATTATTGTCTATATAGTAGAGAATGTCATCCAGTACAGATTCTCTTGAGGAACCACCCTGTGAATCCAGAATAGATTTTACCTGTTCTGAGATATAGAGGATGATTTCGTAGAGATAATGGCAGCTGTCAATATGGTCAATGATAATGGAATTGGATGGCATGGAACATTCGTTAGTATTATTTCTGCTCAAGCGGCTGCAGCTTTCTTTTAACTGTAGCAGCAGATCAGTCAGGAACAGCTTAACGGATTCAATAGATGCATCTACGTTATACAGGTATTCTTCCAGAGAGAAAAGGGTGGAAGCAACCTGTTTGCGGTTGGAAGCCTGTATATTGTTGATCAGTGCATCACAGTATTCATGAAGCTTTATATCCGTAACAGAGTAGTGAGTGGATATCAGATTAGGCAGCTCGCGATAGCCCAGGGTATGCTGACCCTGTATACAGAAGAAACGTCGCTGCATCAGAGTGTGAGCTTCTTCATAGGACAGATAGATTTCATCTAATTGAGTGACGGGACGCCCGTAGGCAAGGAAAAGAGAATCCAGGGGACTACCTGCCTGCGGTGCCTTTTTCTCATAATGTTGAAGGAAATCTTCAAATTTATGTATTGCGAACTGACCTTTCAGGAGAATGACATCTTTGTTGTCCTCCTCAAAATGTTCAAAGGAATGATTCCCTTTGTTTGTAATGTTGAGAAGTTCTGCAAAACTGTAGCTGGAATCTTCCGGCTGAGTTCCGAATTTTTCATAGATTACGACCTGATAGATATCAGCATCCAGCTCCATCTTGGCGAAGTCTTCCTCTGACAGGGCGTCTTTACCGTCTGCGTGGTATGTACCGGTTATGATTTCGTGAAGAATGACATCTTTAGCCTTGGTACGATAGATTTCTATATGGTTTTGTCTGAGTCTGGCTTCTTCCAGATTCTGCTTGATCGTTTGGATAGAAGTGAGCAGTTCGTCTTCATCGATTGGCTTGGTCAGATAGAAATCTACGCCATATCGAATGGCAGCCTGTGCGTATGCAAAGTCAGAATAGCCGCTTAAAATGATGAATTTACCTTCATAGCCCTGTTCTCTGGCAATACGGATAATATCAATTCCGGTTAATTTGGGCATACGGATATCAAGAAGAACGAGACTGGGGTTATTCTGAAGGATGCCGGAGAGAGCATCTTCTCCGTTGCTGGCTTCTCCACAGATGTGAAAGCCAAGGGATTCCCAGTCAAGAATACATTTCAGACCTTCGCGGATATTTTTTTCATCATCAGCAATCAGTACAGTTTCCATGAAATGAACTCCTTTATTTCATAAATAATTATGGTAATTTTAAGTATAGAATCAGACTCAGGGATTGTCAATGCTAAGAAAGATAGCGTAAAATGGTACTATAGTTTAGAGAAAGGCACGACATAGGATATGAAGAGAAGTAATAAATACATAAGTACGGCATTAACTGTTCTGATAGCTGGTTTCCTCTTGCAGGGATGTGGTATGCAGAAAGGTGGACAGGTAAAAGAATGCCCCTATGATGAATATATTGTTGTTGATGTCTTTGATAATCTTGCCAATTATCAGGGAATCCAATCAGGATGGTTTGGAAAACTGGTCAAGGATAAATTCAACATGGAATTGAACATTATAGCCCCCAATATTGCCGGCGGTGGTGATACTATGAGGGAAGTAAGGGCGGCAGCAGGCAATCTGGGAGATCTGATCATCAGTTCCGGGGAAAACGGACTGTTGCAGAATATGGTCAATGCCGGGCTGCTTTATAATATGGAAGATGCCTTGAAAGATAAGGATATTATGGAGAAATACGGAGATGCCATTCACAGACTAAATGATGGTATTACCCCCAAAGGAATCTATGCCATTCCCTCAGAAGTGTCCTCACAGGCGCCGGATGTTCCCAGTGAGGGATTAGAGCTTGTTTATGGACCGTATCTGAGATGGGATCTGTATGCACAGCTGGGGTATCCCAAGATAGATACGATAGAAGACATGCTTCCGATTCTCAAACAGATGCAGGAGCTGTCTCCAACCAATGAAGATGGAGAGCCTGTCTATGCCTTTTCATTCTTTAAGGACTGGGATGCGAACATGATGAATGCCGTGAAACAGCCATGCTGCTTCTATGGATATGATGAGTACGGATTTGTACTGGCACGGGCTGATGGCAGCGATTATCAGAATATTCTGGATGATGACTCCCTGTATATCAGAATATGCAGACTGTACTATGAAGCGAATCAGATGGGACTGATTGACCCGGATTCACCCAGACAGCAGTATGAGGATTGCTTTAATAAATACAGGGAAGGAAGAGTTCTCTTCTCCTTCTGGTCATGGTTGGGGCAGCCTGCCTATAATACATCGGAGCATACCGCACAGGGCAGGGGCTTTATGCTGGCTCCGATTCAGGATATGCAGATCTATTCCTATGGATGTAATTATGAAGGCAACCAGCAGAATGTGATTGCGATTGGCTCTCAGGCAAAAGATCCGGAGAGACTGGCTGATTTCATAGATTGGCTTTATTCAGATGAAGGAATCAGAACCAATGGAGCACAGCTTTCAGGAGCAACTGCAGGACCAGAATACCTTACCTGGGAAATGGGTGAGGATGGACCGTATCTTACGGAGTTTGGTAAGAAAGCCATGATGGGAGAACAGGTGGAAGTACCGGAAGAATATGGCGGTAATACCTGGGAAGATGGTACTTCTGCGCTGAATTATAAACCAGTTGCACAATGTGAGAAGGATTCAGATGGCTATTACTTTGCTTATGAATTATGGGATAGCGTCAGAGAGATGAATAAGACACCTCTTCAGGAGGACTGGAGCAGGGTAATGCAGGCAGAATCTACGAGAGAATATCTGAAAGCGCACAACATGATGATCGTAGCTCCTGCATCTTCCTATCAGGCACCAACAGAGACCTCAGAGCAGACGACAATCCGCAGTCAGTGTAAAAAGGCAATACAGGATTATTCCTGGAAAATGATTTTTGCCAGAAATAAAGTAGAATTTGAAACCTTGTTAAAAGAATTAAGAGATACAGTGTACAGTTACGGATATGAAGATATTCTCGAATATGATATGCAAAATGCCAGGGCTAAGACCCAAGCGGGACTGGAAGCTGTAGAAAATTATTATAAAAATAAAGGAGAACAGACAAGTGGAGAAGATTAAGAAAATCTGTTGGTGCCTGATAG
>OMGW01000733.1_pt1 | contig 12013 bp, 9 predicted proteins | sample 1646131 | NCBI WGS metagenome assembly OMGW01 (sample SAMN05578588, study PRJEB25193) | human gut metagenome | biome: Human Microbiome; feature: human-associated habitat; material: feces | host: Homo sapiens | place: USA:Birmingham
GCTGTAGTTGATGCAGCCGGTGTTGATGTCGCCGGTGCCGGATCCGGTGTCGGGGTTGTTGCTTCCGGTGTCGGATTTGGAGCCGGTGTTGGGGTTGGCTCTGGGGTTGGTGTCGGCGTTGGTTCTGGCTCCGGATTCGGTGTCGGTTTCGGATTTGGTTTTGGTGCTGGGGATGCACCTTTTAAATTCATTACAATATATCCTTCGGAATTAATAGCTGTTTCATATGCACTGTTCTCCGAAATGAAGTAATTTTCTGTTACTTTATCATTTGTAATGATCACCGGAGTGGTATCGGTTGGAACTGATTCTGTATTTATGCGAATTTTTACGCCTGTAGCCAGTCCCGATGCTGATACAAGTTTTTCAGACACAAGATACAGATTGGGTGCTGTGTTTCCAACTATATTCGGTGAACCGGATAATACTATATTACCATTACTGTATATACCACCGCCTTTGCCACGACCACTGTGATTTTTCTCAATCGTGCCGCCAGACATTATTAATGTGCCCTTATTATAAATACCTCCACCTTCATACCCTGCATTATTGCCGGAAATTACAGCACTGCCCGACAATTCAAAGCAGCCCTCATTATATACGCCGCCACCAGTACCTAAAGAGTTATCATTATTTGAAATAACGCCACCACACATGATAAAAGTCCCTTCATTATTTATGCCCCTGCCAGTTTTTCCCTTATTATGAGTAATTTCCCCGGCAATTTCCTGACAATCTGTAAGCGTAAACGTTCTACCAGGCATTACAAAAATCACATCCTGTTTAGCATTCATTGTAATCTTCTTACCGTTCAGACAGAGTACTACATTGTTCTGTGGTATCCAAGTCTCTGTCAAATTAACGTTATCCGTCAAATAGTAATAACCTGCGCTTAAATTGTTATCTAACGAATTTATGCCTGTCCATGTTGCTCCCTGCGGCAAAACAATTAAATGTGAACCGGTATGTTCCTCAGCCGTGGTTCCGCCGTTTTCTTCTGTCGCCTCAACTGCATAAATCATTCCACCTGATGTCGTCTCAAGCCAGATTTTGTATTTAGATAAGTCAACATCTTCGTAAGGCAACTTCACATCTTGGCTTCTTTCAATCGGACAACCATAGAGAGTTTCTTGACCACCCGATTTATATTGAACGATAAGATTTACCGTATCCGCCGTATTTCCTCTGTTGACCTTGATTTCTTTTGTTAAAGCATTATATGTTGCAGTACCTATTCCCTTATTTTTGCCATCCAAACGAAGCGTCATTGCTTCTTCTATCTTTCCGGACTTAACACTGACTGCCGATGCAAAAAGGACATTTGACAAGTTCAGATTGGTGGCTGGTCTGATTGCTTTTGTCTCATCAACATACTCATCCTTAACCTTCTGCTCCTCCGTTGATGTACAATTTGCCGCATAATCATACGAACCCCAATAAGAAGATTCATACGGAGAACGCAGCCAGAATTCATCTTCACTCCAATATACACTTCTTTGTAGCTGCACGCTGTTGTCACTTCCCGCTTTTAGTATGATAGCATCACGAACACCTTCAAGCGCATATAATTTATCTGTAGTGGTATAATCTTTCTTAGCCTTTGTATCTGTTGTAGCAACAGTTGTTGCCTGCATGAGTGTCTGCTCTGCATCTGAAAAATAGTCTTTATTACTCGCCATTCCCTGCAAAGTAACTCTTAAATTGCTCGCTCCATAATGGTTGGCAGCACATTCCTCTGCAGAATCACCGTCTGCATACGTTCCATAATCTTTCATGTACGCTTTATTTTTTTGTTCATTATTAAATTTGCCTGTTGCTATCGGGCTAGCTGCAAAAATAATAGTATTATCTCCCTGTACGCCCTTGTCTTTTCCTAAGATATACCAGCCCTGTGCTGTATCAGACGCATTTATACCAAATAAAAGTTTTCCAACATTTGCATTCGTTCCATTTTCATCCGGCGTAAACGCTGTCATTAACTGCTCTTTTGTCGCATATACTGTCACACCCGGCTCACTTACATCCGCAGCCTTCGCATGCACTGTTCCACCCGGTACTGCCGGAACAAGCCCTGCCACCATTCCGAATACCAGTAAACCGGAAAGTATTTTTGCAATGCCTTTGCTCATTCTCTTTTTTCTTATCATATATACTCTCCTCTTGCTGTAGTTTCAAAATCCAAGATTTCATGTGGTATTCCATCCACAGGTCTAATATCAAATGCTTATCTTAAACTGTTCTTTTTTCTTCTTACAAACATTCCTGCAAGTCCTGCGCATGAAATCATCAGAAGTGCTGTACAAAGTACCATGCTGAAATCTTCGCCTGTCTTTGGAGATTTTACACTCTGGTCAACGTTTTCGGCTACCGTAAAGTTTGTTGCCGCTGTTCCATCTGTCCAGACAAGTTCAAAGGAATGATTTCCTGCTGACAGGCTCTTAAGGTATTCCGGTTTGAAAGTAATGATGGTAGATCCTTCTGTAACCGTATAGTTGACCGGATCAACTGTAACTCCGTCCACCTTGACCTCACGGAATTTTGAAATCTCACCGCTTCCTCTGATTGCAAGGCTTCCATCTGTATTCTGTGTCCATGAACTGCCCGCTCCATCCAAAATATCATACGTTACCTGTGCTGGTGCCGAAGCTGCAGGAGCAGCTGTGGTTGATGCAGCTGGAGTTGTTGTCGCCGGTGCTGGATCCGGTGTCGGGGTTGTTGCTTCCGGTGTCGGATTTGGAGCCGGTGTTGGGTTTGGCTCTGGGTTTGGCTCCGGTGTTGGGGTTGGATTCGGATTCGGTGTTGGTGCTGCATCTTCTGTCACAGTCAATGTAACGGTATCTGATGTGACTGAATCGCCCGCATTACTTACCACACACTGATACTGATATCCATTACAATCTTTGCTAACTGCGTTCAAGGTATAACTTTCACTGTTTGCTCCAACAATATCAACAAATCCTGCATTATCATTTTTGTTAACCCGCCACTGATAACTCAAATCTGTACCTGCTGCCTCTACAGTAAACGTTGCCGTTTCTCCGACTTTCACAGATACAGGCTGTGGCTGTTTTGTGATTGACGGTGCTTCAACAGCTGGTGGCACAACAGCCTGTTCTTTAAAGGAAACATCTATTGTGTGATTACTTGTTACATTGGTAAAAGTATAGGTATTGGAAGGATTTTCTACTTCTGTGCCGTCCACTTTTAAAGAAGCTATCACGTATCCTTCACTTGGTGTAATTGTGAATTTCTTATCATCACCCTTGTTGACACTTACTGGACCGCTTGGTGAAATTGTTCCGTTTTCCCCTTCTACTGTAGCTGTAATTGTGTGAGTTGTATCAGGTTTCTCAAATGCCAGGAGACTAATAAAAATATTATTGTTAGGAGTACATTCAATTTGAATTCTGCTTCCATCATCAACTAGTTTCGTTACTTTGACACTCGCCGAATTGAGTTTAGAAATATCCTCATCCTTAAAATAATAACCTGTAGCTGCTTCTAAAACGATAGGAACAATATTACTTCCCTCTGTAACTGTCTGTTTCAACTCTCCGGATCCTTGCTGCTTTATTACATTTTTAGTAATATAGACTTCCACTGTACATGTTTTCTTTTTTTTTCATTACAACATATCCATTTGAATATTCTAGTTCGTATTCATCTCTATCAGATCTAAAGCCCTGTGGACGTGCATCATCACTTGTAATCGTAACTGGAGAATTTTCTGTTGGTTCTGTTTCTGTAGTCACGCCTACTATAGCTTTGCTACCATTCAAACATGCTGCTTGCAGAGTTGTATTCGAAGAAAGATATAGATTATTAGCTGTGTTTCCAACTTTATTTTCAGTGATTTTTACCGCATCGCTCAAAGTTGTCGCATTGTTTGCTGATACAAAAACACCGCCTCCTTTTGAAGTTGCCGTGTTCTTGGAAATTTCAGCCTGATTACTCATTTTAATCTCGCTAGAATAAGCCGGTTCATTATATACTCCCCCACCTGCCTTGGATTGATTATCGGTTATAGTACCTCCGGACATAGTGAATATTTTTCTATTATATACACCACCGCCGTAATCAGCCGTATTCCCAGAGATTAGACCACCATACATAAGAAAGGTACCCTGCTGGTGAATGTATACACCTCCGCCGCAATTAGTGCTGTTCCCAGAGATTGTTCCCCCAAACATACGAAGGGTACCAAAGTTCATGACACCACCATCGTTATTGGAAATATTACCGTTATACATGTTAAAATCACCAGTTGTTTCATTATAAATACCTACACCGTAATTTTTATCCACGTGCTTAATACTTCCCTCTTCCTTACAGTTCGTAAGGGTAAACTTGCCAGTTATGTAAATAACAGCATTATCGGAAGGATACTCACCAGGATTTACAGATTTACGAATGATATTGTGTCCATTCAAGCATAATGTTACGCCATTTGGGCAATTCCATACCCTATCGATCGTCACATCATTCTCCAGATAGTAATAACCATCTGCTTTTGTATTTTCAAGTTCTTCATAATTTTCAATCCCTGTCCATGTCGGTTTAGCATACGCATGCCCCTTATAAGGATGCTCCCCAGTTCCGCATACGCAATGCTTATGCTCAGGATTCCCCGCAGCTGTTACGTTCTGCTCACTTTCCCCTTCAGCCTTCGCATGCACTGTTTGGCCCGGTGCTGCCGGAACAAGTCCGGCAACCATTCCGAACACCAGTAAACCGGAAAGAATTTTTGCAATTCCTTTGCTCATTCTCTTTTTTCTTATCATGTGTACTCTCCTCCTGCATTTGTTTGTTTTTTCATAATATGGCACTTTACCATTTTTTTCATTTTATCACAGCGTTCATCCAAAACCCGGATTTCGGCGTGAGTTGTAATTATATGGCGTGAATTGTAAGATGCAGGCTTGCTTTGGTTTTCCGAATTTTTTATAATGGATGTATCATAACTGTGAAACAAGGAGGACTGCCACATGCTGCTTCAGATTTTAACTTATACACACCACTTAACGACAATGCTGTTTGGCATTTTTCTGTCCGCCTTTTTTCTCGGGGTAAAACAGAATAAGAAAAATGTCTGCATTCTTCTTGGCGGTGGAGCAGTATCCGGACTTTTCTTTCTGATCTGTAATACGGTATTCGGTTCGTTGTTCACGGAAGCCGTCTATCCGATTTTCGTGCATCTGCCGCTTTTTCTGCTGCTGGTGTTTTATTACCGTTTCCGCTGGCTGCCTTCCATAATCTCTATTATGACCGCCTATCTGTGCTGCCAGTTCAGCAACTGGGCAGGTATTTTTGCCTTATCCCTGAGCGGATTGGACTGGGTTTATTATCTGGTAAGGATTATCGTGACGGTTGCCGTTTTCGCTTTCTTAAGCCGGTATCTGTGCCAGACTACCGCACTGCTTTTGGCAAAATCTGACCGGGAGCTGTATATCCTCGGGGCAATGCCATTTGTCTATTATGTGTTTGATTACTCTACCACAAAGTTCTCCATGCTTCTCTACTCCGGAAATAAGGTGGTCGTGGAATTTCTCGCATTTGCCATGTGTATTTCCTATGTCATTTTCCTGTTCGTCTATTTTCAGGAATATGAGTTGAAAAACCGCGCTGAACAATACGGTCAGCTTACCAATATGCATTTGAACTCCCTGCACTCGGAGATCGAGCAGGTCCGCAGCAGCGAACACCGCATGAAGATCCTGCGGCACGACATGCGCCATCATCTTGCCGCCATCCAGACTTTTATCTCCCAGCAGGAACCGGAGCGCGCGCTTGATTATATTCAGGAGATCAATAAGCAATATGACGACACTGTCATCCACTCTTTCTGCAGAAATGAGCTTCTGAATTCGGTTCTTTCCATTTACCAGACACGGTTTGCGGAAAATCAGATCGTTTTTGACGTGCAGATTCAGACTTCGCAGACACTCTGCTGCTCTGAGATGACTTTCTGTGCGATCCTTTCCAATCTTCTGGAAAATGCCATGCATGCGGTCACGAAGCTCCCTGAGGAAAAACGTATCGTGCATCTGAGCATTTTTGAAAAGGGAAACCACCTTCTGATCCTGCAGAAGAATCCGGCTTCAGAGACACCTGTTTTTTCAAACGGTATCCCGGTTACAACGGCAAAGAATCACGGTATCGGTGTCCAAAGCGTCATTTATTATGTAGAGAAGGAACACGGACAGTACCAGTTTTACATGGAAGGTGAGGACTTTGTAGTCCGCATTATTCTTTAAGCGAGGAAATTTATTATGGTAAAGATTGCGATTTGTGATGATGAAACTGAATTTTTGGATCTGCTTTCAGATAGTCTTGATTCCTGGTGCCGGGCGCATCAGCTGACACTGCAGCTCTACCGGTTCACAAACGGTGACGAACTGATCTCCGCACACAGGGCTTATGGCATGGATCTGATCCTGCTTGATATGATCATGCCCCTTTTAAGCGGCATGGATACCGCCCGCGAACTGCGCCAGCATGACCCGCATGTTCCGATCATTTTTCTGACTTCCTCACCGGAATTTGCGCTGGAATCTTATGAAGTCCGCACTTTCTGGTATCTGTTGAAACCTCTTGACGAAGTGCGTTTCCATGCGGTCCTCGACAGCTGGTACGAAGTCCACAAGGCTTCCATGGCTCATTTCGCGGCAAGAACAGATTCCGGCTACCAGTCGATTTATTTTCAGGATGTCGAATATCTGGAAGCGCAAAATAAGAATGTGTTAGTCACATTGAAAGACGGCTCGGTGATCTCCATAAAAGAACCCTTTCACCAGTGTGAAACAATTTTCACAGTGGAAAAAGGGTTTTATAAATGCCACCGCAGCTATATTGCAGCGTTAAGCTGCGTGGAAAAGTTCGGTAAAACCTCTCTCTTCACAAAATCCGGCGCACAGATTCCGATTTCAAGAGACAATTACGCTAATTTTAAGGATGTTTATTTTTCCTATATGTTTCCGCAGGAATGATCCGGCTATTGGATCCCGAAGGACGCCAGTTTCATGTCCTCGTTGAACGCCAGTGTGTAATGCACCTCGATGTTTTCATATTCTGCGGTCACGTAAACGGCTGCGATATGCACACCTCTCTGTATGATCTCCGCATCCTGCATTGTTTCAATGGAAACAAAATCTCCCCAGTCTTCCGAGATCCGCGCCTTGCCCTCGTCCATGCGCTCTTTGTTCATGATCTCCTGCATGTCCGGGACAACAAGGCTTTGCAGGCTGTCAAAATCCTCTGCATTTAAAAGCCCTATGATTTTTTCCGCCTGTGCCTTCACTTCCTCTTCGCTGAACACTTCACTCTCTGCCAGCGCTTTGTTCTGCGGCTGCATCCAGTAAGTTGCAACGGATGCTGCCACAAGGATCACTGCGACAATGATGATGTTGCGGATGCGCTTTTTCTTCTGCTCCGGTGTCAGCGCTTTTTTTGTTTTTATCTTACTCATTTTTCTCTCTGCACTTTCTTTTTTCTGCATATTAGTCCCTGATCGCATCCAACGCATTCGAAATATCTGCGATCAGATCTTCCTTATCCTCTAAACCGAGACTTATCCGGATCAGCTCTGCCGGAACACCTGCCTCTTTCAGCTGTTCATCTGTCATCTGTCTGTGCGTGGAGGTTGCCGGATTCAGACAGCAGGTCCTTGCATCTGCCACATGTGTCTCGATCGCTCCAAGCTTTAAGTTCTGCATAAAAGCAGACGCAGCCTCCCTGCCGCCTTTTAATCCGAATGAAACGACACCGCATCCGCCGTGTGGCAGGTATTTTCTGGCACGCTCATAGTATTTGCTGGAAGGCAGGCCCGGATAGTTCACATAGGCTACCTTTGGATGTTTTTCCAGAAATTCTGCAACTGCCTGTCCGTTTTCCACATGCTTAGGCATACGCACATGCAGCGACTCCAGTCCAAGGTTTAACAGGAATGCGTTCTGTGGCGACTGGATGCATCCGAGATCACGCATAAGCTGTGTTGTACATTTTGTGATGAATGCGCCCTCATTGCCAAATTTTTCTGCATAGGTCACGCCATGGTAGCTCTCATCCGGTGTACAAAGTCCCGGATATTTGTCTGCGTGTGCCATCCAGTCGAATTTTCCGCTGTCGACGATCGCACCGCCCACTGCCGCACCATGTCCATCCATGTATTTGGTGGTGGAGTGTGTCACAATATCCGCTCCCCACTCAAATGGCCTGCAGTTGACCGGAGTTGGAAATGTATTGTCTATGATAAGAGGTACGCCGTGCGCATGTGCTGTTTTTGCAAAAAGCTCAATATCTAATACTGTCAATGCCGGATTGGCGATCGTCTCGCCAAACATCAGCTTTGTGTTCGGACGGAATGCAGCGTTTAACTCCTCCTCCGATGCGTCAGGAGACACGAAGGTTGCCGTGATCCCCATTTTGGCAAGCGTAACTGCAATGAGGTTGAAGGTTCCGCCGTAGATCGAGGATGATGCCACGATATGGTCTCCACTCTCACATATGTTGAATATAGCAAAAAAGTTCGCTGCCTGTCCGCTTGAGGTCAGCATTGCGGCTGTGCCGCCTTCCATTGCGGCGATCTTGGCTGCGACATGATCATTGGTCGGATTCTGCAGCCGTGTATAGAAATATCCGGATGCCTCAAGATCAAACAGTTTTCCCATGTCCTCGCTGGTGCTGTATTTGAAAGTAGTAGACTGGATGATTGGGATCTGCCGCGGCTGTCCATTCTCCGGGGTATATCCTGCCTGTACACATTTTGTGCCTATTTTATAATCGTTCATTTTATTTTCCATGCCTTTCCGCAATCTGCCCTTCGTATCCGGCAGTCACATTATTATCAAACTGATCTGCGCCATGATCTCTGCTGCAGATCATCAGTATTATTACTGTAGCATTATAAGCGCCGTTTTTCAAGAATTGTTTTTCCTGTCTGCCCGGAAGTAAAACACTTGCAGAAGTATGCTATTTTCGATAGTATATAAGTATCAGATGTACGGATACAGGTTGAGTCAGAACAGGTAATTGTCTGATCGATCCGGAAGATAAAAGGAGGCATCTCATGACTGAACAGGAGATCAAGGATATTTTACAACAACAGAACCACTTTTTTTCCAGTGGCAAAACGATTCCGGCGGAATTCCGACTGAAACAGTTAGAAAGTCTGAAGGAGGCTATGATCCGCCATGAAGCCGACCTCGCTGCGGCATTGAAGGAGGATCTTGGAAAGAGCCGTATGGAGAGTTATATGTGCGAGATCGGGCTGACGCTGTCCGAGCTTACCTGGATGCAGAAGCATCTCCGCAGCCTTATGCGCAGCAAACGTGTTTCCACCCCGGTCGCCCAGTTTGCAGCAAAGAGCTTCCGCTCCCCTTCCCCTTACGGAACCGTGCTGATCATGAGCCCATGGAATTACCCGGTGTTACTGACACTCGATCCGCTGATCGATGCCATAGCAGCCGGAAATACTGCGGTCGTAAAACCAAGCGCCTACGCCCCTTGCACGTTTGATGTCATGAAGACCATGATCGAGGAATGTTTTCCGGCACATTATGTTGCAGTGGTCGATGGCGGCCGCGCAGAAAATCAGGCACTGTTACAGCAGCGTTTTGACATGATCTTTTTCACCGGCGGAAAGACTGTCGGACGGGAGGTACTCCGCCATGCGGCTGAATATTTAACCCCTGTCACGTTAGAGCTTGGCGGAAAGAGCCCATGTATCGTTGACTCCACCGCTAAGATCCGGCTTGCCGCAAAGCGTATTGTCTTCGGCAAGTATTTAAACTGTGGACAGACCTGTGTTGCGCCGGATTATATTCTCTGTGACAAACGCATCCGCGATGAGCTTATCACTGCGATCTTAGCTGAGATTGAAAAGCAGTTTGGGAAAGAACCTCTGAAAAATCCGAATTACGGAAAGATCATCAACGAAAAGCATTTTGAACGCATTCTCGGGCTGATCAATGGGGAAAAGCTTGTGTATGGTGGACAGTCAGAGCCTGAATTGCTCCGCATTGCACCTACCGTTCTCAATAATATTACGTGGGACGACGCTGTGATGGGCGAAGAGATCTTCGGTCCTCTGCTTCCGATCCTCACTTTCGACACATTAGACGAAGCGCTTGATACCGTGGAATCCCACCCTCATCCGCTTGCGCTTTATTTTTTCAGCGAGGACAAGGCTGCACAGAAGAAGGTCTTAGATACCTGCCGTTTTGGTGGCGGCTGTATCAATGACACGATCATTCATCTTGCAACGAGCGATATGCCATTCGGCGGTGTCGGTGAGAGCGGCATGGGCAGCTACCACGGCAGGGTTGGATTTGAAACCTTCAGCCATTACCGCAGTATTGTCGATAAGAAAACGTGGATGGATCTGCCGATCCGGTATCAGAAATATACCAGATTGAAAGAAAAGATGATGCGGATGTTTTTGAAATAAGGGGGGATTATACTCCCCTTTTATTTCCCTGTCTGCTGTGCTTTAGTTATTATATCTTTAATGTCCTCGACTCCTTCTATTCTGTTTATGCCAAAACATTTCTTACCGGCATCCTTTAGAGAAGCTCCAATATGATATCCTTCTTTACCATCTATAATCAGAAACCTATCATGAAAAGATGCTGTTTTTTTTACGGTAAGTGTTGGATACTGTGCATTAAAATTTGCTATATCCTGAGCCGATAACTTTATATTAGGCAACGTGTATGTATAAACATTCACCCCTATATTCTTCTTAGCCAAAATGTTCAACGTAATAATATCAATATATCCGTCAATAAGAATTATCTCCTTTTGGGCATGAGTAATAATATTTGTGAGTAAACTGAAAGCATCAAATATTTGTCCGTCAAAAAAAATCTTCTGACATTCCTCTTCATGATTGGATATATATTCAAATATTTTTGTAAAATTTTCCTCCGCATCTTTTTGTAATTCCAGTTGTTTCAGTTCAACAGCATTAATCCTTTCAAACAAAAGAGCATTGCTTGAAATAAAATGCCGCATTTCGCGAAATGCACGCATTATAAAAATACTTTGTTTTTCTGCAATTTCACCACTTAACACTGTCGCCAACATATAAATTCCCTGTTCGGTAAAAACATGGGGTAAATATCTGCTTTTGGGATTTATATTTGCGGTCGGAAATTTCGACCGCAAATCGTTTACTTCCTCCCTCGTCATTTGAAACATAAAATCTTCTGGAAATCTATTTTTATTATTCTTTACTTGTTCATTTAGTCTTTTCACTGTATAACCATACAGTATAGCCAGATCACAATCTAACATTATCTGTTTTCCGCGAATCGTATATATTAATTTTGATAGTTCAATATCCTGCTGCAGTAATGTTGGTTTCTCAACTATATTGGTAATTTCGTTCATCAAATTTCCTCTCTGGTTATTTTGAAGTTCCAAAGCAAAACCTCAAATCCGAATCACAATATACAAATTTATTTTATATTTCTTCAAGACTTTGTATCTTCTTTAAAGCCTCCATATAAGCCATCAGCCGCTTCTGCTGTTCTTCCTTAAGTCCATGATAATCTTGAACCAATTGAATATCATAAGGCGTAAAACAACTCTCACGACTTGTAACAGTAATGTTTTCTTCATCCTCGATACCTTTTCCAGTAAGAAGTTGTTCTGGTGTTATCTGCAATACATTACAAATATCCATGATTTTATCCGCAGTAGGATTTGTCTTTCTTTTTTTCCATTCGCTGATGGTACTGGTCGCAATCCCAACCTGTTTTGCAAATTCAGCCTGTGTCATATTTCTGTCTTTCAATACTTTTAATATTCTCTCGCTGATCGTCATTTTATTTTCCTCTCGTTTTTTATTCATATATATAAATTTCATATCTATGGATATATCTTATCACATTATATTCTTGTACTCAATATGAAAACAATTTTATATTTTCTCTTTTAGATAGAAAAAAGAACCGATTTCTCGATTCTTCTTTTCCAAACTCTATATTCTCATTATACACTCCTATTTTTG
>OMGW01000747.1_pt1 | contig 11905 bp, 7 predicted proteins | sample 1646131 | NCBI WGS metagenome assembly OMGW01 (sample SAMN05578588, study PRJEB25193) | human gut metagenome | biome: Human Microbiome; feature: human-associated habitat; material: feces | host: Homo sapiens | place: USA:Birmingham
GTGCTCTTCCGATCTGATGTCATCGTAATTCCGGATTCTTTTTTCTCTTCTTCACTCTTTCCAAGACCTAACAGCCTTTCTACGTATTTTCCGATCACATCATTCTCCAGATTCACCGGATCGCCCGGCACTTTTTCCAAAAGCGTCGTTTCTTCTCCTGTATGCGGGATAACCGATACCTGAAATCCCTCTTCCTCTACTTTTGCCACCGTCAGGCTGATGCCATCTATACAGATGGAGCCTTTTTCTACGATCAAATGTAATATCTGCGGCGATGTTCCGATAGATACCCAGATGGCATTCTCCTCCCGGATCAGAGACCGGATCACACCGGTTCCGTCAATATGACCGCTTACGATATGTCCTCCAAATCTTCCGTCTGCAGCCATTGCCCGTTCCAGATTCACCTGACTTCCGACTTTACAGCTTCCCAGACTGCTTCTCCTGATGGTCTCTGCCATCACATCTGCAGTAAATCCATCCGGCTGAAGTGATGTAACTGTCAGACACACTCCATTGACTGCGATACTGTCACCGATCTTCGTTCTTTCCAATACCTTCTTCGCCTTGATTGCCAGAACTCCCGACTCTCCGGTCAGCTGCATATAGCGGACCGATCCTTTCTCTTCTACGATTCCTGTAAACATGGCCCCTCCTGTTCTTTTTCACATACCTGACAGATTATCCTGATGTCTTCACCGATCCGGCAGATATCCGTACATTTCAGTTTCAATGCTTCTGATGGAAGTCCGATGCCGATTCCTTGCACCGGTGTCTTACTGTTCTTTCCGCCAAATAATTTTGGTGCGATAAAACAGTGTACCTCTTTTACAATTCCTGCCCGCAGTGCACTGTCGTTCAGCGTGCCCCCGCCTTCCAGCAGAATGCTGTCAATGCCCTCATTTCCAAGATATGTCATCAGCTTTTTAAGGTCTATCTGACCTTTTTCATCCGGACAGCAGACGGTATCCACGCCTTTCGCATGTAACCGTTCTATTTTTTCTGTTATTTCTTCGTTCTCTTCCCGTCCTGCATAAGCCACGATTGTCCGGTACTCTTTTGCACTTCTTACGATCTGGCTGTCAAGCGGTATCCTAAGACTGCTGTCGCATACTATTCTGACCGGACTTTTCCATCCTTCTACCCGGACATTCAACATCGGATCATCCGCAAGTACAGTCCCGATACCGGCCATAATACCCATATACCGGTGCCGCATATGCTGCACTTCCTGTCGGGCCGGTTCTCCTGTGATCCACTTCGATGCGCCCGTCTTTGTCGCAATTTTCCCATCCAGTGTCATAGCATATTTCATCACTACATACGGTGTCTTCGTCGTAATATAATGGAAGAACACCGGGTTCAGACAGTCACATTCTTCCCGCATAAAATCCTGAACTACTGTAATTCCCGATTCACGCAATATCTGTGCACCTTTTCCTGCCACCTTTGGATTCGGATCCCTGGAACCGATCACCACTTTTTTAATCTTCTGTTCTATGATCGCTTCCGTACACGGCGGTGTCTTGCCATAATGACAGCATGGTTCCAGCGTAACATAGATTGTCGCACCCTCTGCCGATTCTGTAAGCGATGTGATTGCATTGCGCTCTGCATGAAGTTCTCCGCATTTTTTATGATAACCTTCCCCGATGATCCGGCCGTCTTTTACGATCACCGCACCTACCATCGGATTCGGATTCGTCCATCCTTCTCCCTTTTTTGCAAGCTGGATTGCCCGGAGCATGTATTCCTGATCCGTCATTTCTCTTCCTTCTTTCTTAGTTATACAAAAACCCCTGCAGGATACCTACAGGGGAAATGATCTGTTACATATAACTGACAAATGATCTGTTAACCAAAAAAGCTCTGAAATGGATCACCATCTCAGAGCTCAGACACTACATTCATCTATTAAAATAACTGTACCATCATCTTCTTTCATCCAGACTATACTGTCGGCTCCGGAATCACACCGGATCATGCCTCTCGGCCCGCGGGCTTTACCGCCGGTAGGGAATCGCACCCTGCCCTGAAGATTTCGTTTTTTTTATCATAATACTTTATACATCATTTGTAAAGCAAAAGTTTGGAAATAGCAAACTCCTTTTCACATTGATTTCATCTGCCAATTTTGTTATTCTATACGTATAGATTATTGTCACCTGAGAATACGTAGAATCTAAAGGAAATCAAATTATGAAAATAGAGAAAAAAATATGGCTCTCGTTGATCGCATCTGTCTTATTTGCCGTCATCTTTTCCATCTGGATATTCAGACAGGATACTGTTCGGAACGAACTGCCTTTTGATAACACCACCTCACTGAAAACAACAAGTTTTAAAACTGACGGTGCGAAAACAGAATCTGTGATCCTGTCCGATGAATTCCACTCGCAAAAAGCGATTCTTTTCCAGACTACTCATACCAATGCAGAAGTCTGGCTTGATGGGAAACTTATTTATCAATACGGAAATGAAAAACACACACCCAAATTCATGAAATCACCCGGCTCCTGCTGGCATATTGTAGACATTCCGGCAAACAGTGACACCAAGAAACTGACCGTCAAAATCATTCCTGTATATCAGGGTTATTACGGGAACCCGGTGCATCTTTTTCTGGGTACGAAGGGCGATTGTATTCTGAAGATTCTCAGCCAGAGTCTAGGAATACTGATCGTCAGTTGCGGTGTTTTATTTTTGGGATTTCTCTCTCTGGTATTGTATATTGCAGTGATTCGTAAGAAACAGGAGGATTTTTCCGAAGAAACATCTAAAATATTCCTGAATCTTGGAATCTTCTCCCTGTTGATTGCCTTATGGTCCCTGAAGCAATGCGGTTTCCTGCAGTTTTTAGTCCCGGATGGAAGAACACTGTATTTTATTGACTTCTTTACATTTTATCTCTTTCCTGTTCCGTTTAATTTCCTTTTGTATGATATTTGCAAAAGTAAATTCCGAAAAGGTGCCCTGTTCCTGTCTGTTTCTTATCTGATCAATATGGGCGCAGCCGTCCTTCTTCAGTGTATGGGAATTGTCGATATCTTCCTGATTCTTCCGATCACGCATCTGATCATGCTTGTGAATGCAGCATATACGATCAGACTAATCCATTACGAGGCAAAACAGCTTGGAAACGAACTTGCCAGAAAATTCAGATACCCGATGTACCTCATTATGTATTTTGCCTTGTCGGAACTATTGGTTTATTATATCCGCAGATTCCAGCAGACATCTGTATTTCTTCCGCTTGGGACTCTGCTGTTTATCCTTATGCTGATCTGGATCCAGGTATCGCAATATTATGAGCAGTGTATCCAGAAGCAAAAACTAATCTACTTCCAGAAACTGGCTAATATAGATATGCTCACCGAAGCCATGAACCGGAATGCTTACGAAAATATGATCCGTTATCTGGACGAGCAGGAGCTGGAATTACATACAACCGGAGTTGTCTTGTTAGACCTTGATAATCTGAAGGAAATTAATGATAACTTTGGCCACGAAAAGGGAGATGAGGCCTTAAAGCTTTGCTATCAGTGTATCCGCCAGGCTTTTCCATCGGAACAGAATTGTTTCCGAATCGGTGGAGACGAATTTGCTTATATTTTCCATAAAGATGAAAAAGAGCTGATTGCCGATAAGATCCATAAACTGGAGCTGCTTCTAAATGAAAAGGATCAGGATCTTTCCTATTCTCTCAGCGTCTCCTCCGGATATGCCTATTATCAGCCTGACACCGATATGGATTTTAAAGATATCGTAAGACGCAGTGATACTATGCTTTACCGTGAAAAACGAAGAAAAAAAATATCACATTCCGCTTCTTCTCATCCGATGCTTTCTTCCGGAAAGCAATCTCGTGCACAAGGGATCACGGATGAACTGATCACGCAGGAGAAAAAATACCAGCATATTTCACCGACGGAATTATGCGGGATCATTGACCTGCTCAGTCCAAGTACCGATGACTATCTGTACTTTATTGATTTCCGGACCGACTTTTACTATATTGCGCCACAGTCACTGGAACGTTTCTGCGTTCCTCAAAATGCTTTTTATAATGTTATGGAAACACACCGGGACTTTGTATATGCCGAGGATTATCCGCTGCTGACTGCCGAATTCCGTGATCTGCTTACTACCAACCGTTGTATCCATAATATGGAATATCGCTGGCTGGATCTGAACGGGAATCCGGTCTGGATCAACTGCCGCGGATATCTTGTACGGGATGATTATCAAAAGCCGCTCTACATGGTTGGATGTATTAATGAGATCGGCGAAAAGCAGAAAGCAGATAATATCAGTGGACTTTTCGGCGAGAATGGTCTGATTGAATACCTGAAGACCCAGGAGACTCCTCTGGAAAATGGATTTCTGTTACGCCTTGGTATCGATAATTTCAAATCGATCAATGAAAAATTCGGATGGGATTATGGTGATTATATTCTCCGGAAAACTGCAGAGTGTATTTCGCACTGTATTTCAGAGGAACAGCAGGTATACAAATTATCCTCTGATGAATTTATCATCGTGGATATTACTTCTGACGATAAGCAGACAGCAGTACACCTTTACAATAAAATCAGGGAAAACATCAACCAGTTTATTAAAAAGAATCATTATACGGCAATCTTTACGATTTCCGGTGGGATTCTCCCATTTTATAATCTTCTGGAAAGCGAATATGATGAAATGATGAAGCGGACAGATTTTTCATTGAACACAGCTAAAAAACGGGGAAGAAACCGTTATTACATTTTCAATGAACAGGACTATCAACGGTTCTTACATCTGAAAGATATCAGCGATGTCCTTCATGCGGCAGTCATACATGACTTCCGTGGATTCTCTGTTGCCTTACAGCCATTGGTGAAAGCAGGCTGCAGACAGCCTTTTGGTGCGGAAACCTTGATGCGTTTTTCTTCCGGACAGTTCGGAACTATCTCACCGGCAGAATTTATCCCTATCCTGGAAGAAAGCGGACTCATCATTCCGGCCGGCCGCTGGATCATAAGGGAAGCTCTACAGGCATGTAAAAAGATCCGTGAAACAATTCCGGACTTCCAGGTCAGCATCAATATCTCACAGATACAGATTGAAAAGTCTGATGTGATACAGGATATCTCTGCTGAACTTGAAAATGCCAAACTTCCTCCGGAAGCATTGATCGTGGAATTAACAGAAAGTGCTTTGCTGGAAGACAATTCCAATGCACGGCATTTCCTGAAGGAATTAAGAAAAGCCGGCATACGGCTTGCACTGGATGATTTCGGAACCGGTTATTCGAACTTCCATTATCTCAATGAACTTCGTCCGGATATCATTAAAATTGACCGTTCCTTTACCGCAAAAGCTATAAAAGATGCAAAGGAATATGATCTTTTAAAACGATTCTGCACTATGATACACCGTCTGAACATAAAAATCTGCATAGAAGGTGTGGAGACTGAGGATGAATGGGAAAAGATCCGGCTGATGGATCCTGATTATAGTCAGGGATATCTGTGGGGAAAACCTTGCTCTTTCGATGAACTTCTTCAAAAAGGACTCCGGGTTTAATAAAACCGGAGTCCTTGAATTTTGCTGTCGAAGCCGACAAGACTCTGACCATCTACTGTTTTCAACCTGCTCCGGGATATTGTGCATGTGTGTTGATTCCGTCTTAATTTTCTGCTATTTGGCGCATGCGATTACAAAACTATTTTTCTGTAAACAAAAAAAGTGCGGAAGTCCTTGATTTTTTTAAGGGCTTCCGCATCTTGAATTATCCTTTATTTTTCTGAACCAGGCAGATACTTCCTGCTCCGCTACTGAGCAACAGTAGTATCATCCAGAAGAATATCTCATTATTATCCGCTGTTTTCGGACTTTTTACCGAAGTTTTTGTTCCACTTGCTTTTTCTTTATTCTCTGTTTTCACAGCTTCCAGCTGTTCTTTCGCTGGCTGCTCCGGTACAGGCGGTGTAACAGGCACAGGTGGCTGTCCCGGTTCTTCTGCCTCTTTGGTTGTCTGAATCATGTTCTGCTTCGCTGCACTTGCCATAACTGTATCAGAACCCTGTTCAAAGAAGCGAATCAACAACTCTTCACAGCAGGAATATTCTCCGGTCTCCACTGCACCGGCAAGCTGAGGATAGCTGTCAGAGCCGGCAAGGTAATTGTTAACTGCTACGGTATACTCTTTTGTATCATCCAGATCCTGCCCCTCTTTTTGCACAGAAAGCACACGGGCACCCGCTGGCTGCGCCGGATCGAAGCGGACGGTAATTCCGCCAACCTGCAGATAACTTCCGCTGTCATTTGGCCATGCATCCCACTCACCACTGTCATTTGCAACAATACAGTTTTTCTGAATAGTAAGACTGGTCTCCAACATTTCCTTTATCTGTGCACCGGTCAGTTTTTTGGTCACCACATAGTTTCCATAAGGGCTGACATTGATGACATCTCCGTACGTTACCGTTCCGGCGGCGATAGAAGCACGGATTCCACCAGCATTTTCAAAGGCTATATCAACCCCTGTGGCAAGCAGGTACGCATCCGTTATGACATTTCCAAGATTTGTCTGTCCAATACGGATATGTTCCCAGATACCATCTAATTCCACCGGTGAAGTACCGATGACACGATTCAGTACTGTCTCGTTTTCCGCTTTGATCGAATCCAATACAGCTGTCACGGAAGCTTCCTTCGGATAATTTTGTGCCGCTTCATAATCGACCGATGTCTTATTATAATCCACATGTACGCTTCCATCCTCATCCATAGTACAGTTCAGATCGATCAGACCCACCGTATTTAAATAATATCCGCTTTCCGATACATAGGTTGTTGAACCATCCGGTGTCGTCACAGATTCACTGAGTTCAATATGCTCATGTCCACACAGCCACAAATCGACACCGTCCACCTGTGCAGCCACACTCAGTCGGTCATTTTTTGCGGACAGTTCAATACATGCCCTTCGGTTCCTCTCCCTACTCCTGCGTTTGCTCTCGTTTGATTTCTCCCTCTGTATCCTCTTAGCACAAGCGGGACAATACTTTGATATTCCAGAGCTGGGGACGTATTCAACACCGCACACCGTACAATTTTTAGGCTTTAACGCCGTCCACCGCTTTGTGGGTGTGATATGTAATTCACCGACAAAGCCGATGAATTTATAGTAAATCTTGATTTCCTGCCTTACTGTCCCGTCCGCAAGTTTCTCACGTTCCGAAACAAGTATCTTGTCTATGAGTGCGTTTATGATGGTTGCGTCCAACTCTTTCAGCCCCTGATAGTTGCGGATTAGGGATAGAAAGTCCCTCACGCCCTGCGATTTCTCATAGCTGTCATTGAGCGTTTCCGTTACCTCTTTCAGCCGTGCTTCAATTTCAAGCTGCTCTTTCTGGTATTTCCCCGACATCATCTCAAAATTCCGCTCCGTGATACGCTCCATTACCTTGTCCTCATAGAGAGAGGAAAACAGCCTGTCAAGCTCCGCAAGGCGTTTGTTCAGCTTCTTCTTTTCTTTCTCTAATGATTTCGCCCTGCTCTGGTCTGTTTCCGTGAGCCGCCTTTCTATGGCTCTGACCGCCTTTTCATCATTGACCGCCATATCCGCAAAGCGGTTGATGTCGGCAAGGACGGCATTGAATAAGTCCCTCGCTTCAATGCTGTGTGCGGTACACATAACATTGCCATATCTGCCATAATTATTGCAGGTGTATTGTACGCAGTCGATGATGTCGGGGCGTTTCCTCCTGTTGGCACTCGCCGCCCGCATCGCATAGCCGCAGTCCGCACACTTGATAACGCCCGAAAAGATATTCTCAAATCCCCCTGCGTTCTGCTCCCGCCTGCGGCTCGTCATAAGCTGCTGTACGGTGTCAAATTCCTCCTGCGTGACTATCCCCTCATGGGTGTCTGGTATCACTTCCCATTCTTCGGGCAGCTTAGAGGGGCGTTTCTTGCTTTTCATGTTGGCTGCAATCCGCTTGTAGCCTGCAAGGTTGCCCGCATATATCGGGCTTCTTAAAATGCCCCTCACGCTGTTCTCGCTCCAAATATAACGGTTTTCCTCGTTATCCTCAAAGTACCGCTCATAGCCTGTTGCCCCTTGCTCCACCGCATAAGCGGCAGGGCGTAGGATATGCTGTTTGTTGATGTGCTTGCGGATTTTGGCGATGCCGTTGCCCGCTAACGCAAGGTCGAATATCTCCCTTACCACATGGGCAACTTTGTCATCTATCAGCAGATGGTTGTGGTCGGCAGGGTCTTTGACATAGCCATAAGGGGCTGTTGTTCCCATGAATTTCCCCTGCTGAAACCTCGCACGGTACGCCGATTTTATCTTGACTGACACATCGGCAGAATACATTTCGTTTAGGATGTTGCGGAAAGGCGTGATGTCCATAGCGGATTTGTTTAAGGTGTCCACGCCGTCATTGACCGCTATATACCTCACGTTATGCTCTGGGAAAAAGACTTCCAGATATAACCCACAATCAAGATAGTTCCTCCCCAGACGGGATAAATCTTTTGTAATCACGCAGTTTATCAGCCCGTTTTCAATGTCCTTAATCATATTCTGGAAACTTGGTCTTTGGAAATTTGTTCCAGAGTAGCCATCGTCAACATACGTTTTTGCTAAATGCCATCCCTGCCTTTTCACATAATCCGTGAGGATGGATTTTTGTGTCGCAATGCTCGCACTCTCGTTATCCGTGCCATCGTCCTTTGATAAGCGGCAGTAAATGCCGACTTCATAAATCTTGTTCTCCGTTCTTATTCCTGCCATACTGTAAAACCTCCGTATCTGTCCTATCTGTTTTCATGTCCCATTGCGTACATTCTAAGCGGACAGCCCCTCATTGTCGAAGGTGTCGCCCTCGGCAATCTTCTTCCGAATATCCTCGGAGATAATCGGGACAAACGCTTCTGCAACGGTCTGTGTGCCGATATATTCTCGACTGATAATCATTTGTACTTGCCCTTTTGGCACAATACGCTTTCTTCTTCCAGTTGTTTTCCTATCCTCGCCCATACTTAAATCTTCCTTTCCAGACAGGGCAGGAGAACGTCTGGAAACGCCCCGCCCTGTCAATCAGATACCATCAATCCCCGCTGTTTACTTCTTTCTGTAATGCTTCAAGGAGTGCCGCTGCTTCATCAGCGTTCAACGTGATACCCTTTCCGCACTTCTCACGGTTCGGGGAAAAGCTGCGGATGTCATATTTCGGCTCTCTCCCGTTCCATGAAATAAGATTGATTTCCTTTGTGTAGCCGCTGTCACTCGCAGACAATACGGCGATTTCCTTTACAATCTCATACTGGATTTCTTTCATTCCTTACCTCATTCTCCTTAAAATTCTGTCTTTCTTCTGTTCCAAATTCCTGCATTTACTTCCCGAAAAAAGAAGGTTAGCGGCTGTCCCTGCTCCGTTTTCTCTGCAACTCACGTTCCAGAAGTCGGATGATGGTTTCCTCCATCTGCTTCGGCGTTGTGTCCTTCGGAAAGTATTTTTTCAGTTTGCTTGTGTTGATTTTCAAGGTTTCTTTCTGGTTTCCCTTTTCCTCCGTCATAATGGAAAATATCATATCCATGTCAAGCTGCCCGCTCTGGCTCATGCTTTTCATCCGCTGTGCCTGTGAGAGTGAGGGCGTTGCTTCTTCGCTCTCCATCGTGGCAAAGAGGTTTTCCTGCTCGTCTTTCTTCAAGAAGGACAGTTCCACCGCAGGCGTGAGGGCGATTTTCCCCTCGTCCACCATCTGCAAAATCGGCGGTATCAGTTCCGTCAGGCGGATAAAACGCTGCACGGTCATCCTGCCCACGCCGAAGCCCTGTGCCACCTTGTCGTCCGTCCGCAACTTCGTCACAACTTGTGACGAGGTTAAGTCTGTGCGGAAACCCTGCCGCTTCATGGCTTCGGATTTCATCTTGTAAGCAAACGCCCGCTCCGATGGCAGGATATTCTCACGCTGCAAATTGCTGTCTACAAGGGTGATGATGGCTCGGTCACGGTCTAAGGGCAGGACAAACGCAGGCACGGTATTTATCCCTGCAAGTTCAGAAGCACGGACACGCCGCTGTCCTGCAATCACTTCATAACCGTCCCCGTCCTCTTTCGGGCGTGTGATTATCGGCGTGACAATGCCAAATTCCTTGATGCTTTCCGCTAACTCTGACAGTGTTTCATCTTCTGCCACATGAAACGGATTGTCGGGGAACGGGTACAAGTCTTTGGTCTTTAACACCTTAAAATCCTGTTTCTTCATTCACATATCTACCTTTCTTTCGCTCTGCTTCTATGATTTTTCTGCAATTCTTCCAACACTTCGGGCGGTATTTTTGACAGCAGCCGCCCCATCTGCTCGTTGGTTCTCTGCAATTCAAATATCTTCTGATTCGCTTTCTGCACCTTTAGTTCCTGCTCGTACTTTTCATCACGCATACGCCCCGCATAGTCTGATTCCTGCCCAATTCTCTCTTTCAAACTGTCGATATACGCCTGCTGTTTCCCGATTTCCTTAGAGAATTTCTCCACGTCTGGCAGCCATGCAGAGAGTAAATCTAACGCTTTATCCCTTTTCTTCCCTGCGTTAAAGGCGTTGATGTCGGATAGGGCAGACACGATTTCTTCATACTGTTTATCAAGCCTGCCGCCTAATTTATAGAGCCATGTGGGGACGTGTTTCCGCTTGGTTTCCATTGAGGACTGCCCCCGTTCAAGCTGATTCCACCGTGAGGACATCCGCTCATGGTAGGCGGTCTGCCACTCGGATAATGATTTCTGGTTGCCTAAGATAGCTTTCGCTGACAGCTTATTGTCTGGCGTAATCGGCACAAAGCAGAGGTGCATATGGGGCGTTCTCTCGTCCATATGGACGACAGCGGAGAGGATATTCTGCTTTCCAACACGCTCCGAAATGAAGTCAAGAGCCGTCTGGAAATACGCTTTTTGTTCTTCGGGCGGTAACTGGTTCATAAATTCTGGTGAAGCTGTGATGAGCGTTTCCACCATCATCACGCTGTCTTTCCTTGTCCTGCACCCCGCTTCGGCTACCATGCGGTTAATCTCTTTCTTGTAGGTGTACTTTGGTGGTGCTATGAGATGGTAATTGTTTTTAGAGCGTTCCATATCTATATCTGGGTTGCTTTTGTAGGCTTCTTTCTTCCGCTCGTTGTGGCGTTCACAAGCCGCAACGCCGCCCGCTTTTCGTTTCTGGAAACGCAGGATTGCATAAGGCATAGGCGGATTCCTCCTTTCTTTCGGCGGGTGACCGTCCTTTGGGGTGACAGCGGTGACGGTGGTGACAGCAGTTTTGGGATACCCCCTGCCGACTGCCGCAACTGTCACCCTCACCCCCTGCATGACGGTCATGTCGATGATGACGGTGTTTTTGGGATACCCCCCTCGCAAGAGCCGTCACCGTCATGCCGCCATTCTTTTATCCGAAGCCGTAAGGCGTAGGATAGCAGGGCACAGCCCTGCCTTAAGGGAGTCCAGAGGGAACGTCTGGCACACGACTTTGCAGGGCAAAGTGTAGTGTGTTACACCCTGTAAACGCAGTCGGAAAAATCGGAATGATTTTTCTGACCGCAGGGGTGGTTTTACACGACCGAAAAGGGCGAGTAAATCTCACGCCTGCATTTTGCGTTTACGGGGTGTTCTCCCGTAGGGATGACAGCGGCAGGGTATCCTAAAATCACTGTCACCACCGTCACTGCTGTCACCCGCAGGGCAGAGCCGCCAGCTTTACATGGCTTTAAGCGTCAATGACAGTAACAGGGGGGTATCCTAATATCGCTGTCACCACCATCACCGCTGTCACCCGCCCTCCTTGCAAGGGCAATCCGCCTGCCGTCTTTCCTGCGGCTGTACTGGTAGCAGATACGGTTCTCGCTTAAAAA
>OMGW01000752.1_pt1 | contig 11869 bp, 10 predicted proteins | sample 1646131 | NCBI WGS metagenome assembly OMGW01 (sample SAMN05578588, study PRJEB25193) | human gut metagenome | biome: Human Microbiome; feature: human-associated habitat; material: feces | host: Homo sapiens | place: USA:Birmingham
CTTGTCTCGTACTTGCAAATGAAATTGCCAGACGTACAAAAGTCGGCGGAATGTTCTCAAGGATATTCTTATTTTACCTGTTTTTGCATAAAAAAAGATGTTCTGTGGTACAACCAGAGCCACAAACATCTTTTTCCTTATATTATCCATTTGTACAAGCTTATAGATATCAATCTCTCAAGGGTTATTTTTCATCCTCGATCACAAGTTTTCCTGCTGACACTTCCATAAATACACTCTCCGGGTCTGCCTTTTTCATCGCAAGCAGTAATTCCCACAGATTGTGGATCTGATTTGCCAGCACACCGGACGCCTGAACCGCATACGGCAGCAGCATTGGCAGCTGGAACACACGGATTCCAAGCGGTGGGAGGAAGATCATGTTGGTCGTATGCACCTTATCTCCGGCAGTTTTGATCATCTCATAGGTGATCATCAGAAAATCCTGTCCCTTATATTTGCAATAATAGGAAACATAACATTCATCAATCGTCCAGGAAACACCATCCTCCACTTCGACCGGTTTCTCGGATACTTCATTATTTTCCGTTGTCTGCACACTGAGGTTCCAGCGGATTTTTCCATCCTTCGTATCATTGTACATCTCTGTCAGCATATGACTCAATTCTTCTGGTCTTTTCATTGTTTTTCTCCTTATGTTGTTCTTTTCTATTTCTCCAACGCATGTTCCCCGATGCGCACTGCATGCACTACAAAACGTTTTCCCGTGGTGGAACAGGTCGACAGTGTCATAATATGATCGTCTTTCGTCACGTTCACTCCTGTATCATCATAGGACTTTTGTTTCATCTTATCAATAAATTTTTGAAAAGTCTCATCCGGTGCAAAGCCAACCGTGTAAACTTCGTCGGTTTCCGGCACATCATAGTAGGCAAAAATCTGATAACGGTACGCACACTCTGATGTATAGATTGTAAAAAACTGATGATCTTTATAAAAATCCTCTGTTTTATATTTTTTCAGGCTGCCAAACATGCTTAAGTTTTTCATGTTGTGCCCATATAGGATTGTATGGTAATCCTGGAAATCCGGTGTGTTCATCCCCTCCATAAAAATACATCCGGCAATCGTCTGATTTCCGTAAATATCCGTGCGAAGATACTTCTCATCATCCCCGGAATATAAAACCGGATAACTGAGCTGCTCCAGATTATCAAACCGTATCCAGCCGATAATATCCGCATTGACCTGCTGAAGTTCTTCCAGCTTCACATCCACATCTGTATACCACCACGAATCATCCCCCTCTGTCTCCTCCGCCACTTCCGTATTCTCCGCTTTCTCTGAAATATAGTTTTCCTTTAATGCCTCATAGGTGTCGTTGGACTGTTTGTAATTCAAAAGATCCGGCACCAGCATAATGAGTGCTGCCACGATCAGCGCTGCGCCAAGAAGAAAAAGAAGAACCGTTGACCGGCTGCCTTTATTTTGTTTCATGCCCGTTTCTCTCCCACTTTACTCTGCTGTGCACGTAAAAAACTATCTGCACTGTTTTAGATTGTACCACAAAATGAGCAGACCTCATAGTCCCTATGAAAAGTCTGCTCAGATGTTTTAACTTTTATTTAGTTGAAAGAAACCTGTGCAAGTGCGTCTGTGTAATTTTCAAAGCCGGCTGCCTGAACTGCACATGCAGAAACTTTAATATCGGTAAATGTGGTATCCTCTGTCACATTGTTTCCAACCGTTACTTCTTCAAAGATGGTAGAATGAGCGGATTTGGAAATCACATCTTTTTTCGCATATACTTTGTAGTCAATGTTGTTTAAGTTCTGTGCTTTTTTATAAGCGTCTGTCACGTCTACCCAGTCAGAAGCATATGCGATCGTAAGTTCCGGGTTGTCATTCACGATTTTGGCAAATACCCATGCGTCCTGTGAATCATCTGCCATGTGTACGGTCGGATCTTTGTATACTACTTCTCCTGCAACCAGATCCTCATACTTATTTTCTTTTACCGTCCACTTTCCGGTGCCGTCAGCATCCACATACAGACCGCTGTTTTCATCTCTTGCCACTTTGGATTCGGATAAACCGCCTGTCAGCGGATCATCATCAAAGTTTACATTGCCGACGGTAAAGGTGTTGGTGACAGTTCCGGTTGTGCTCGTCAGGTAAGCGAATGTACTGCCTGCGCCGATTGCTCCGATCAGGCTGATTGCTCCAAGCAGTGTGACTAATTTTGTTTTCTTCATAATTTCTGATCTCCTTTTTCATTTCATGATAATCTTTTCATTCTTATGTACTATCTATTCCGTAACTTGCGGTTCCTGCCTTATCAGAAACCGTTTTGCTACGATACTGTTTTATCACTCAATGGTCACACGGCGGTCATATATCAGAAATTTCAGTAACGTTTCTTCATTCCGTATCTGAAATTTTCTTCTTATCCTCCTCTAAAATATCCGGGATAAAGTTTAAGAGGATCAGCACGATCAAAACACCGCACACCACCGCAATGCCGAGCGGTGTCTTTGCATAAATGGAAATATATCCAAGATACGGGATATGAAATGCATACACCCCGACGATCTGCTGCCATGCAACGGGAGCTGTATCTGCAATATTATTGGCGTCTCCCTGCGTGACAACGGTCTGTTCCTCCTTATCCACCGAAATGATCCTGTGCGTCACCAGCGTTCCCGCCGACAACTGATAAGTGACGACTGCTCCTTCCCTCGCCTCACTCGCGGCAAAATTTTTATCGTAGACGATCGCCCCGACCGGGATTTTGGGTTCCATGCTGCCGCTTAAGACCGCATACTCATCATATCCAAGCATTTTCGGTACAAACAGAAAGCCTGCGATCACAAGCAGTCCGAGAAATACCACCATTGATAATACACTGCAAATTTTCTTTGTCATTTTCTTTTGCGCCTTTCTGTCTTATTTGGTTACTTCGGCAAAAAATCCCTTCAAAACCGGAAGCCCTACTTTATCTCCGGCCTCATAACTTCCGGAAAACACTGCCTCCTGATAAACCATGATATCGAAATTTTTTGTCACATTTCCAATTTTTACTGCATCAAATAAATTATCCGTGTTCTGCCCCGGCGCAACCGGACTGTTGTAGTAAAACCAGCCGTCCGCGCCCTGATACCAGCCGGTTCCGTCACCATCGGGATCATACAGCGTACTCTCGGTCGCAATGCTGTCCGCTGCCTTGCCTTTCTCCGTAAAAGCAGTTCCGTTCCAGGTGCCGTTTAACAGCGTCACTTCTGTCTGTTCCGGTGAGATTGTGATCCTGGCCCGGACAAATGCATCCGAAATTCCAGTGTTTTTTACACTCGGATTCTTTTTCACGGTGCTTCCTGCTTTGATTTTGCCCTCAAACTCTTCCTCGATCTCAGTCGCCACTTTTGCCGCCTGAAACGTATTGGTCACCGTTCCTGCTGTTGCTGTGATAATTGCAAATGTTGCTGCTGTTCCAATAATTCCAACCATCAGTGCAATTGTAATCACAAATATTTTTTTCTTTTTCCATATTTCTTTCATACACACTGCCTCCGATTATTTGCGCACATCTGTTGTGAAATTATTATCAACATCTGTCGTGCTATTTGCTTTTTCATGGATCACAAATTGATTTTTCACGGCATCCGTATCCGTGAGTTTTCCATCACTTCTGGTCTTATTGTTTTTGGCTGTGACGTTCACACGGTCTGCCTGCAAGTGTAAATCTGCCGCTGTTGTGACAAAGTCCTCTGTGTCAAAGCTGCAGGCCTCGTCTCTGCTGCGGATACCAACTGCAAATTGTGCGCTGTTTCCGGCAATCTGTGACGCACAGTTTGTGTCTGCGGTAAACTCTTTTAACGTAAAGCCCATCGTGTCAAGTTCTTCTACTTTATAGATTCCCTGCGCAAGTCCTTCCAGTGTCGTCTGCGCTTTCACATTGAACATTCCGGCTGTCGTGTTCTGCTCCTCTGCGCTTTTCTCTCCGAACCTTAACGTCTTATAATAAACATCGCCTGTCGTCTGATTGGTGATCTTAAATGTAAAGATCGGATCACCCTCACACGCTCTGATATCTTTTTTACTGATTTTCTTTGTGATCGTAAGCGTTCCCGTTTTCACTTTCACATCATATTTTCCTGCATAGGCTTCCCCATCCGCATGCGCTGCCTCCACCTGTGTCTCATTTTTATAGATCACACCGTTTAACGTGGAGTTTGCGTTGGAAGCATCTGTCGCTTCCTCCACCGGCAGAAATGCTTTTGCGTAATACGTGGTATCCTGTTTAGGTCTCTCTTTTTTCAGGTTTTCCTGCGTGATCTCCTCACGGCAGCCTTTGTCCGTGTAGAACATCAGATACACCTGTGACAGTCTGGCGCTGTCCGCATCTTTCATGCGCACTGCCGCATCGTCTGCATAGTTTTCAAGATTTTCCCCGAGGAAAATCGTATCTGCTGTGTCTGTGATCTGATACGCAATTCTCACATTCACGGTCGGCTGCGGCAATTCCAGCTGTGTGCCGCCAAAGCTTAAAAAGGAATTCTGGTTTACATTTGTAGTCATATTATTTCCACCCAGACAGGATTCTTTTGCCACGATATGGATTGTTTTCTGCCAGCCGGAGGCGCTGTTTTCCTTCGGCTTTACTTCCTGATCAAGCCAGCTGACCGTCGTTGTGCCATCCTCATTGACCGTTACCTGTGCGCCATCCGCTCTCAGACGTTGGATCTCGGCATCTGTCAGTTCAAATTCCGCATCAATAACATCCGTCACCTGCACTCCGGTCAAGGATCTTGACTGTGTGATCGTGCTCTGGATGTTCTGAAAGATTTTGTTTAACTCCTCCGCAGTATCCGCCGTAAATGCACAGCCGGCTGATGCCACTTTCTCTCCCAGCCATGTGGCAGTCTCGTTATTTAAACCAAGCCCTACCGTGATGACCGTATAGCCTGCCTCTTTCAGCTTCACCGCTGATGCTTCTGTCTCCGTTTTGTCATTGCTGTCCGAAGGCTCTCCGTCAGAGAACAGGATCACATATTTTTTGTTGTCATCTTCTGCCTTCTGTAATTCGCTGTATGCATGCTCCAGTCCTTTCTGTGGAGAGGTACCGCCGTCCGCAAAAAGCGCATTGACGGACTTTAACATCTCATTTTTATTTACTTTCGAAAGACCGTGGTTTAATTTGCCCTCGGTACTGCTGTTCCACCCATTGCCAATGCCATAAAAGGTGGCGATTCCGACCAGACTGTCCGGTGATGTATCGGAAATACCTGTCACAAATCCGCTGGCGGCGTCTTTTAACGCAGAAATCTTAGACGTCCATACTGCCATCACATCACTGTCTGAAATGCTCTGATAACTGCCGTCCACATATTTTTTCCATTGTCCGTCGATATATTTTACCGGATACTTCGCATACACATTACCGGATACAGCCGCCGTTCCCATTCCGACACTCTCATCGTACGTCCATGGCCACCAGCCACTCTTTTCATATTTATTCCAGTAATATACTTTATTGATATCCAGATGATTCTTCACACTGCTGAATTCTCCGATATCCTTTAATTGATTTTCACCGGACAAAATTTCATTCATCGAGCCGGACAGATCAAATACCATCATGGCATCCACTGTCTGTATTTTTTCAACTGTGCTCTGCGAGGTTGCAAGCGAACTTGCGTCAAGATCGATCTGATACTCTCTGTTCTCCCAGTCAGTCAGTTTTGCTGTCTTATGATATTCCGCATCCTTCTCCGTAAAATCAACCGGCTTCTCCGGTGGGATATCCGGCACGTCATCGTCCACCACTTTGATCACGTCCGCATTCGGAAGCGTAAACTTCATGTTACAGTTTGCCTTTCCTGCACCGCGCTCCATATATAAAATGGTCAGATGATGTTCTTTGTTTTTGTCTGTCCTGTCAATATAGTTCCAGAGATCAGCCGTATCTGTCAGAGCGTCATGGATACCGCCAAGATCAATGACCACCTGTTTTCCATCCAGAATTACCCAGAGATCATCATCCCCGGTAAAAGAATAGTTCAGTTCCCCGATATAATCTCCAAGTGTAAAGGTTACGTCATAGCGGATTCCAAAATAAAAATTATTATTTCCAAATGGCAGGAAATCCGCCCCCGCAGTTGCTGCCACGTTGTCCTCTTTGTCTAAAACTTCTTTCAGTTCGTAAGTGTCACCACTTTGTGAAAATTTTAACCTGTATCCTTCTTTCACTGTCAGACCTTTTGTCTCTGCCGCAGTTGCTCCGTCTTTCGGAAAAACGCCCGGTTCATTCACACTGAAAAGAACTTCTTTGTAATCATCACTTAACCCGGTAACAATTCCTGTTTTTTTCGCATTTTCTCCAGTTCCTCCGGTATACACGTTGATATGCTGGTCGTCTGTGGTTCCGTTTTGACCTGTTTTTTTCGTGACGGTGTCATATTGATTTTCACTTAAATTCTGGGATACCGTCCCGACCGTGAAACGGTTGTCTTTTTGTTCAGACGGATAGTTGGAATCCGCATTGATACTCAGATCCGCCCTCTGCTGTCCGGCTGTGTCATAAGGGATCACCTCGTAGTCATAAAACGATGCCTCACCGATATAGTCCGTTTTTTTTGCCTGATAGAAAACTTTTACAACACTGTCCTCGTGGATTTCAATGTTTTCCAGCTCGCTTTTGGAAAATGTTTTTCCGTTTACCTGCACATGATCCACATCCCAGTTTAACGCCTTATTGTAGTCGTTGATCTTTGCTCCCGGTGCCATCGTGCGGACGTCATCGCTGTAAATTTTTGCACTCTGCTCATCCTGCGCCTGATATTTGCTGTTGTCATAATGTTCGATGGTCACGGTCACGTTGTTATCTCCATGATTGACGATGACATATTTCGAAAAATGATCCGTGCCAAATGTCACCTCGCCGTCGGCAGAAGTGTTCGCATTCATATCCAACATCTCATTTTTTGTCTCATCAAAATGATACACGCTCGCCGAATCGCCCTCTTTCACCTGCGCAAGCGATAACTGCACCTGCACGGTTGCCCCGGGCTCCACTTCTTTTCCATCTTTTACAAAGGAGATGTCATACGCCACAACCTCTTCTTTTTCTTTCGACTTGCCCTCCATCGCTTTATCGATGGATGCTTCCATTTCTGCTGTGACGGCTACCGGTGCCACGACAAGCTCTGCGCCTGCCGGAAGATCGGTCTCATTCGAAAGTGTCACGACCACGCGGACTGCGTCATTGGAATAGTCGAAGACGGTTTTTAATTCCGGTCGTTCTGTCTCCTCTGTTTTCTCCGTCTCCTCGATTGCTTCGGTGCCTTCGACTGCTTCCGTCCCTGTTGCATTCCCGGCATTGCTGGTCACTTTCGTGCTCTCGCTGCTCTCTGTGTTCTTGACTTTTTCTGTATCTCCCGTTCTGTCTGAATCTGATGATTGCTTATACTGCCCGCTTACATTACTCTCTGTGTCTGACAGATCCGCTGCATTCGAATCACTGTCTTCCTCTGACACATTCTCTTCCTGCCCTACATTTTTTGTCTCCTTCAACATCTCTGTGGAAACTTCCGCAAAAACATCCGTGGTGTCTACGCTTGTCGCATTGGTGACAGTCACATCGGATGTCAGCAACGCCAAACATAACAGGAATGCTATCACTTTTTTTACACTCGCTGCAAATTTCATAGAATCCTCCTTACTTTTGCCCTTTGATCTACTGTTTTCTCTTCCAAAGATCTCATCCACTGTATTTATTTAAAATATTTTCCGCTGTTTTCACTTTCTCTATATGGATCTTGATTTTCAGATTCCGGTAAACTTTATGATTCTGATAAAATTTTGAAATAATCCGGTTAGCGGCCAGCATTCCACCCTCATAAGTGCATGCAGAAAGCAAAATCACATACTGCGAATCACTGAACTGCGCCACTGCATCCCCGGGACGGAGCGATTTTTTCAATGTCTCCGCCAGATGTGGCATCGCATTGCGGATACGGAACAGATCTACATCACTGACCCCGCTTCCGGTATGCTCCCCCGCCTTTAAAGTCAGAAGGAGGATATATTCATTTTCATCAAAACGGGCTGTCTTTCTTACCTGCAGCCTGTAAATTTCCCGAAAAACCGGATACCCGCACAAAAATGCGCCCACCGGATCCTGTTCTGCAATATCCTGATGTACCTGTGCGATTCCCTGCACATTTCCTCTTTTATTCTGTCTCAGTAATTTGTCATAAACGCCCTTTAATTTTGACAGTCCACAGATTCCAAGCTGCTGCTGCAACGTCCGGCAGGCATTCTCATAAACTTCCAGAGCAGAACCAATTTTATTTTTTCCTGCCAATGCTCTGATCAGATAACAATATAACTCTTCATCAAGACTTTCCCATTGGAGTGCCTGACTGCAAAGCTGTTCCAGCTCTTCAAATTTTTCTGTGCTGACATAGTATTCACACAGATACCGGACGCAGTTTAAATACAAAGAGTGATAATAAGTATTCAGCGTCATCACCCAGTGCATATCTGCAACTTTTGTCATGAAATCACCCTGATAGAGTGCAAGCGCCGCTTTTAATTTCCGGATTGCCTCCCCCTCTGAAATAGTTTTCTGCTTTGCAGATTCAAACATTTGTTCGAACTGTTCTGCATCCACCGCCACCTCCTGTCTGGGATTCCAGCGGTAGGAACCATGATCGGTCAGGATAAAATCCTCATCTCCAAAGTTTTTCTTCAGAAAGACTCTCAGACGATACATCAGATTTTTCAATGCACCTGCCGGATTTCCCGTTTCTTCCTCCTGCCACAGTGCATCTGCCATATCATAAAAAGTCAGTGTCTGATTTCTGTGAAGGATCAGATAAGCCAGCAGATTTATCATTTTGGGAGACCGTATCTCTTCCTCATTCACAATATGTTCTTCATCCCTGATCTGAAATTTTCCCAGAGTCCGAATCGTCAGCATGCAGTTCTCCTCCTCTTTTCCAGCTCTGACTGCCAGATTTTTCCTGTAAGTCTAACATGCATGCATTGCCATAAAAGTCGAATACTGTACCTAAAAATCCTGCTTACTTCGACCTTTTTCTATTTTTATATACAAGGAAAGCAATCAGTCCCGCAATAAAAACTGCTGCGATACCGCCGATCACCGGCACAGCCACAGGTACAGATGCTGCATCGATCTCCTGCGCTGCAAGGTCTGCATCTTTCCCGTCCACATCGCCGGAAACGGTGCTCTCATCCTCTGCTGTGTTCGCCAACGGTGTCTCGCTCTCTTCGATGTCGACAACTCCATCGTTCCCATCTTCATCTACCAACGGTGTCTGCTCCTCCGGGATTTCAACATTGCCATTGTCTACGTTCTGGTCTGCGTTATTCGCACTATTATCTGCCACGTTATTTGCTGTATTCGTTGCCGCTGTATCCGCTGCATTACCGCCACCATTTACGCGGTTGTCTGCTGTATTGGACGCATTATTTACTACATTTGCAGTAACACCGGACGGCTGGGCAGCTCCGGGAACGAAGACCGTCTCCTCGACCTCACTTACGACTGTCTCTGTCCGTGTTGTGCCCGGAACCACGTTTGTCACTGTGCTGGTAATTGTCTCCACAGCCCCGGTGTAGCGGTATTCAAACGTTGCCGTGTTCTCTTTCCCTTTTTCCAGTTTTATAATTTTACTGCTCTCTACCGATGTATAATCCGGAACAGTTACCGGAATGACCGTGATCGTTTCCTCTGCATTTCCATAGGTGATCTGCGGAGCCGCTATCTGTTCCTTCGTCTGACTGTCTATGAAACTCACCGTATAGGAAACCGGATCGATCAGACGTTTATAATCCAAAACATACTCTGTATTCCGCTCCACCGCAGTTCCCACAACGCCGGAAAACGCTTTCAACCCATATGCTGCCTCTTTTTCATAGTGCAGGCAGTTAGAAAACCATGATGTCAGCCCTGCATCACTTTCCCAGCCAGGCACTGTAAAAGCAAGTGTATCTCCCTTTGCAACTTTTACTTTAATATAATTTTTTGTCACTTCCATTCCATCGGAAACAGTGATCTTATCTGTATCAAAACTTGCAACATTTCCCGCACGGAATGTCACTGTATACATTCTTTTTCCCGCCACTTCTTTCTCCTCAGAAGCTTTCACCGTTGTCATTGGAAGCACCAGCGCCATGAAGATAAAAACCATAAGAAAGCCTGTAATTATTTTTTTTACTTTTTTCATGACTCACGCTCCACCTTTCTTTTTTTCACCGCAATCCCGACAATCACAATACCTGCCACCAGAACTCCTGCAGATACCGTCACTGTCAGAGGATCTCCTGTCCTGACACCATTTGCCAGTGGAACAAGCTGTTCTGTAACTGTCTTTGGGATCACTTTCTTTACAATCTTTGTCACCACATTGTCTTCTCCGTGCTCCGTCACATAATTTGTGATTACAACCGGCTTTCTGTCGTCTGCATAGTACGCCCGGAATTCAAATTCCATCGCACCTGCTGCACGCGAATAATCAATCCCATTTGCACTGTCCATGCCCTCGCCGTCTAAGGTCAACGTCACATAGACATCCGTCGATTCCCCCGGATTCAGTGCTGTCATATAACGATACTCATTCAGTTCTGTAATTTCAACTAAACCTTCGGCACTTGCCACATTTTCTGCATAACCACCTGCATCTGCATCCAGCAAAGATGTCCTGTTCGTATCATTGCCGATCTCCACCTGAAACTCATATGCTCCACCAGACGCTTTTCCTGCTTCTTCCAAAGCATCCGTTGTCTTCTGTGAAATAAAAAAAGATGCCTTATGACTGTTTTGATTCTCAATTTTAATGACAACGGTCCTGCTGTCTCCGGGTGCCATGCCATCAAAAGCACCGGCAAGCTCTGTCTTATCTTTTGTATACACAAGCTGATTTTCCTCTGTCAGCTGCACAGTCTGAATTTCCGCCGCACTGACCACCGATGAAAATCCACAAGTCCAAATAAGCAACAGAACGGCTGCTATGTTTTTTATTTTCATATACTCCAATCTCCTTCAACCGTTATCTTGTTTCTGAAACAGACAAAATCGTTCCATTTTCATCAAACTCCGGGAACACGCCAAGCTCCGCTGCGACCGCATCTTCTGCGTTATTCGCCTGAACCGCCGTAACTTCGTATTCTAACGTATAGACGGCATCTGCAAATCCATTTCCCATAGATTCCTTAAAATGAATTCCGTCCATAAAGTTTGTTGTCGTCTGTTCTGGAGCCAGCGGCTTTGTGTAGTACATCACCATCTGCTCATCATCCTCATACCCGATGATCCAGTCCTGATTATGTACATAGATATCATCCGCCTCCCCTGCACTCACAAGTCCGCCGCTTTTTGTATCCCATGCATGATAAATGACTACTTTTACATACACATCATAACCATCCGGGATATCGTTTTGTACTGCCTTCGGCATGATGATCGTTTCCCCCGGCACGATCGTAACCGGTTCTTTTTCCCCGCCGTCTGCCAGTGCCACAGGTTGATCCCCGATCACCGTGACTCCCACACTCTTAATGGAAATATTTGCCACTGCCTTTTCACTTTTTGTATTCAGTGCTGCAAGCGTTCCGCCAACCATCGTTGCCAGGATCAATACTGTAGCGATTCCCATAAGCATGTATTTTTTCTTCACTCTCCATCTCCTCCGCTCATCCATTGAATTTTTTATAAATCCTTGTGTTATTATAGGTATCCCCGGTCACACAATGGTCACACGAATATTTTATGCAGCAGACCGCACGAAAAATGCACTTTGTTTCTTCAATTACGGAACAAAGAGTTGCTTCGCAACTCTTTGTGCGCTGATGCGCGCAAGCTTTAGCTTGCATAATTCTTCTGCGC
>OMGW01000753.1_pt1 | contig 11860 bp, 17 predicted proteins | sample 1646131 | NCBI WGS metagenome assembly OMGW01 (sample SAMN05578588, study PRJEB25193) | human gut metagenome | biome: Human Microbiome; feature: human-associated habitat; material: feces | host: Homo sapiens | place: USA:Birmingham
GCTTCGCAAAAGGGGGCTGCTCACACCCACATCATGTTCATACGCACCTGAACAGTAACCCATTGCTTCCTTTCAGACTGGTATTGATCCTGCATATATCTTTGTGAATATTACTCCGTAAGTAATTCTTAATCTAAATTCCAATATAATAAGTAATTACGAACAGACATTGCCAAAAGCACTATCATGATAGCAAGTAAAGCAATTCTTCCCTCTGTCTTTGAAAACAACACATTTCCCCATAAAAATATCAATCATTGCTCTTTCTTTCTCTATAGATTGTACCATTTTTGAATCCTCCTTTAATAAGGTATCAAGAGAAATGCCAAATTGATTGCTGATGTCTACGAGAACCTGCAGATCTGGATAACTTTTTCCGTTTTCCCAATTTGAAACAGTTTGTCTGGTGACATGAAATAATTTACCAAACTCCTCTTGTGTTAATTGATTTTCTTTACGGATGTTCAATATTTGATTTCCTATATTCATAATATTACGTCCTCCTTCGAATACTATTATCTAAAAATAATGTTCAAAGTAAAGCAATCAACACCTTACATTGCATATATCGTTACGCAAAGATTCTTTGACAGGTACTTTTCTCTTATTTGGAATCATTTTCCACCTATCTTTTACTCATTTATTAGCTTCTGGCTTTTCAGATAATAATAAATTCCATCATCTGTCACGCTTTCACAAATATCAGTCGCAATTTCTTTCACTTTTTCAGCTGCGTTTCCCATTGCAACCCCTTTTCCAACGGATAGTAACATATCCATATCATTTTCTCCATCTCCAAACGCTATGGCTTCTTCCTTTGAGAATTTATAATGTGCAAGAACCTGTTCAATCGCAGTTCCTTTTCCACCTTCTTTTGGAATAATATCTATGGCTCTATCCCACCACGCTGCTAATTTGGCATTTTTCGTTCCCTCTAATATATACTTGCGTTCTTCTAAGTCACATCCCAACATAATTTGGAACACATCTTTTTCCACATATTCTTCAAATTTTTCGGATACATTCACCCTATGGTGTGCAAGCGCAAAATAATCTTCTAAATCTTTATCACTTCCATTTGCAACAATTTCTTCCGCAGTTGCAATAGAAACAGGTCTTTCCATTCTTTTTGCATTTTCAATAATTTTTTTTACATCTTCTTTCGGAATAGGACATTTTGCCACCACTTGTTCCCCTGCAACGCAAAAAGAACCATTGAATGCTAAAATCGCATCAAATGCAACCCCCTCAAATATTGGTATGGTAACAAACGGACGCCCTGTTGCGATACATATTTTTATACCATTTTGTTTTAATGAACATAACGCCTTCCTCATATTCGGTGTTATCTCTGTTTTTCCCATCTCTAGCAATGTTCCATCAATATCAAAAAAAACAATTTTTACTTTATTTAACTTCATCATTTCAATACCACCAAATCAATATATTTTGTTCCTGATTATCATCATACTGCAATTTTAAAAAATAAAATATCTTTTTAACGCCTTTATATATCACTATTCCGCACTCCTGACTGATTGTAAAAATAGTATCTTTTGTTTATTATATATCTTAGTTTAGCATACGAACCATAAAGGATGATAGAAATAGGATTGTAGTTTCGCTTTATATATTCTATAATCTGTTCCAACCTGCAAAATAGAATATTCATCTGCATATTTACTTGCAAGGAAGTCAATCAATGCTTTGCCATAGCCCTTTCCCTGATTTTCCGGATCAACTGCGATATTCTTGATTTCAAGTATTTCGTTATCTTCATCGGTGACAACACATTCAGCTTTTACATTACCATCTTCAAGTACATACATAGTACCTTTTTCAAGATAGCGATCAATCATATTTTCCTGCTCATCAGCTAATAGCAATAATGATATAAACTGCTTTTTATTCTCATTCACTTCTCGTAGTTTCATATCCATTACTCCGTTAAATTGGAATTTCATAAACGCATTTGCTTCTTAAACGCAAACATTCCCTCATTGCCATCACCGACAAAATCGTCCGGTGTATCCGGCATAGGATGTTTTTCATTAAAAAACTCTGTAATATGAAAGCCGCAGACATTCACATAAAAATGAATGTTGCGCTTATCAAAGTACGGCGTACAGGTTTCCCATACTTTCGTGTTCGGATATATCCGTTCCAATTCAAACCATATCTTCTTACCGATACCTTTGCTCTGAACTCCGTTCTTTACAAAAAGCAGGTCAAGATGGTTATGCTGTGTACTCTCGTTGATAATAACAACTGCACCGCCCACCATTTCTCCATCGACAACAGCTTTATAGACAGCAGACCCCTCCGCATTCACCGACTGGTCAATGTCCTTTTCAGGCAGAATAACAGCATCTGTTTTCCCGAAAGCATCTTCAAAACCTTTCTGAAATGCTTCCTGCATATCAGACTTGTATTGCGTTAATTCTTTTGGTTCTATACAAACTAATTGGAAGGTCATTTTATATCTATCTCCTCAAAAATACCGATTTTCTTAATTCTACAAACTTGCAGTTATTTTCTGCTCATATAAAATATATCAATGGCTTTACTTGCAAACTCCGCTGTGCCTGTACCACCAACATTGTCAATATTTTCCGTAAATTCTCCTCCACCAGCATACATTCTTCCAAGACCACATAAAATCTTATCAGAACATGTATAAAAATGATTCGTAATGTAATCCTGAAGTTTCCTTACCTGCAACTGCACCTGCTCATCTGCCGGATTCATTTCCTTCATTTGTCCAAATTCAACAAACAATTGCATAAACTCATTTGCGGCAGTAGCTTCGTCATCTTTCGTCCAGTTCTTTGTTTTCTCTTCAAACTCTTTGAACTCAGAGGTTTGTCCCCATTGTTCTTTTGCTCGTTTAGAATACTCATCAATCTTTCTTGTATCAAATACTTTAAAATCCATATATTTCACTCCTATTCCTTTTATTCCTCGAGCGAAACTAATAAGATTTTCAAGATGCTCCTTTTTCATCGTAAGCAATTCAATCTGCTGCTCTAATGCTTTGTTCCTGTCAAAGTTAGGAGCATCGATTATCTTTTTAATCTCCTTAAGTGGAAATTCCAATTCTTTAAACAGTAAAATTTGTTGCAGCCTTTCCAAGGATGTATCGTCATACAACCTATAACCTGACTCTGTATATTCAATAGGTTTTAAGAGTCCAATGGTATCGTAATACTGCAGAGTGCGTATACTCACTCCTGTTAATTTACTTACTTCATTCACCGTCATCATTGTCATTTCCTCCTCTCGATAAGCATACTCTAAACTATTACGTTACGTAGGAGTCAATAGTTTTTCAAAGAAATTTTCAAAATTAAAAAGCTTGATAAACAACGATTGTTATAGTACAATCTTTTTCCATTTCCTAATCTTAGTTCTGAAAGTTCCGAACGGAGCAACCGTATTAACATGTATAAACTTGTATACTTCCCAGACCGCTGTTTTGGTTGCTTCATCGGCCCACTTTCTCATATGTGGCTCGAATAACTCTTCATCGCTTAATGAGTCAATGATTTCATAAATTGAATTAATATTCTCATTCAGCATGTCTTTCAGCTCCTGCAGCGAAAGATGAGCATATGTATCTGTGAACCATTGATATAATTCGCCAAGCTGATTCCACTTAAAATTATCTGAAGGAGTCTTGACATGAAGACCCTTTCTTTCATCAGATTCCCATTTAATAACAAGCGTTGTCCAGCCAACCTGATAAGCAAGATTTTCTGCTGGGGTTCTGTCAACTTCCTCAACTCTCTTATCTTTTAATGATTCTGGAATAATATCGAATTCTGAAATGTACTTTGCAAAACTTTTATTTATCTCGTTCTTAAGTTCATCTTTATTCTCGTATGTTCTCAAAATAGTCCTCCTCGGTTCTATGTCCCTTATTTCAGCAGTAAAACGCTATTCCGCTTTAGGTTCAAAGTCCATCCGACCGATGGATTTGGTGAGAAGCTCAAGATTCCGAAAGCTTATTTGTTATATTCCTGTTCTAATTCATCCGCTAAATATGCATCACTCATGCAGTGCATATCCGATACGCCGTCCCGTATCAGCTGATAAACTTCAGAATTGTAGAAAAAGGCCTATCATACACACGCCTCCTCATCTATTACATAATGCACTATACTTCTTTAAAAACATCGATTTATAGGTACAATTTGTTTTCCTTTCTACCGGAACAGACCTTCTATAAACATCTTTGCAAATATACCATATCTATTAGTTGTACACCGCCCTCATAAATTGGGTGGTCATAATTGTCCGTAAAGAAATTCGGAATCTTGTGAGACCGAACAAATCCACATTTTTCATAAAATGGTATCGTCAATGGACTGTCACCTGTTCCAACCTGCAAAACAGAATATTCATCTGCATATTTACTGGCAAGAAAATCAATTAGTGCTTTGCCATAGCCCTTTCCCTGATTTTCCGGATTGACTGCAATATTCTTGATTTCAAGTATTTCGTTACCTTCATCGGTGACAACACATTCAGCTTTTACATCACCATCTTCAAGTACATACATAGTACCTTTTTCAAGATAGCGATCCACCATGCTCTCCTGCTCATCAGCTAATAACAATAATGCTATAAATTGCTTTTTATTCTCATTCACTTCTCTGATTTTCATATCCATTACTCCGTCAAACGTGAAGCTGTCGGGTTCTTTACATAGATAAAATATCAATTTCCTAAATTACAACTCTTTTATTCTTCCATCTTCAAAATAATATATATTTTCCCTCTTGTACCCATACTTCGAACCTGAAATGCTTATATGAGGTTCAAAGGTAAAAAGTGCAACATCATCCAACTTTGACTTATTACCTTTTTCAATATATATTCTATCATTTTTCTGTTTCACAATAGAATGTCCTAAGTTTCCCATAAAATCAAGATTGATATATCCGCTATCTTCGATAACTTTATTCATGTAATAGTACAATTCTTCAAATGTAGTATTCGGCGTAACAAAGTGCATCATTTCTTTATGTAGCTGCTTTTCCATATGCACACCATTCTTCCACTCTTCATTTGACGCAAACTCATCATCGACTACAATGCCATTCTCAATAATAAGGGTTCTCGCATAATCTCCCCATATATTCTCCCTTTGTGGGCTTAAGTCTATCGTAATAATATCATTCTCAAGAATAACTCTATCACTTGTTTTATATTTAGTTCCAGATACAGATATCGTTGTTTCATCACCAGCAAAAACAAATGCTCCTATATCCCAATACCAAAAAGAGTCCGCACCCAATTCTAACATTTTTCTTTCACACATTTCTCGAATTTCTATAAGAGACATTCCAGCATAAATATTCTTTTTCGCATATTCAATTGTATCTTTTGCTATTTTTTGAACTTCCTTATATTCCATAATGCGCTTTTCCTTTACTCGTTCAATTGTAATTTATGAATTTTTAATCAACTCACAAAAATCCTTTATCTCTTCTTTTCTATCTTCTAAATCCTCTTTATATTCAATTCCACATAATCCAAGTTTGCCACATGATTCTATTTCTAAATGTCCATGAAAATGTTCTATGCTACTAATAATTCTCTCACATTCAGGCATACTTGGACCTGTTCTTAACGCAATTGTATATCCCTTTTTCCCACTTTTTATTTTTGCATGTGGTTGATGTGTATTACACCAAGGTGTACATCTATCAATAAATACCTTAAACTGTCCAGGAATATCTGCCCAATAAGAAGGAGAAACCGATACAATCTTATCTGCCCAATCATATGTAACCATCAATTTGTCTACATCATCTTCTTGAAAGCATTTTGCTGTTTCATGACATTTTCTACATCCCTTACACAGCTTTATATCATAATCATCTATGCAAACAGATTTAACCACATTTCCTTCTTCTACGTGCTCTTTAACAAAATTCACTATTTCAGCGGTAGCTCCATTTCTAACTGGGCTACAATTTATAATTAATATGTTCATGTCTACCCCTCCTTCAGAGTAAAAATATGAACTTACCAAATCAACAAACAACGATTTACCTATCTGTACTCAACGATTTCTTCGAATGGAGTATGCTGATTGGTATTAAGCACTGTATATGATCTCTTCAATTAACTTTCTTTCGATCTCATCTGGCTTATATTTTCTTATACTTCTTCTATTCTCAATTTCTCGTATCATAGATTTCTCTCTCCCTTAGAGCCCTGCCCTCAAGGCTCATTTTCTCCTATGATTTCCAACCTATCCATCCGGCTGTTTCCAAAGGCATACTCTAGTTTAATACAATCATACCCCTGTTTCATCAGCCATTCTTTTACCACTTTATTCGGCGCCTGGCAATGGTCTGTGCTTTGCGGTATAATAATCGCAATCAATTCGAATCACACTAACAATTGAAACCAATTTCTCATTAAACTCAAAATCCTTACCGGTTTGTGTTTTCATTAATGCCCTCAATGCCCTGATTTTTTCTTTCGGTGTTTCCACAATCTTTGCCGTTCCAAATCCATCAAAAGAATAGTAGCTGCATCCATATTGGCAGGCTACTTTACCTGAAAATGGCTGTACATCACACTCAATCTGAACGCAACAATCAGAATTATTTCTGATAATGTCAAGTTTACGCCCCTCTAACGCCCCATGCAAATAAAATACGAGCTTTTCTCCTTCAAAAACATAGCCATAGTTCATGGGAACTATGTATGGCTCTCCTTGATCCACTAAACCGAGATGCAAAACCTTGCCAGAATCAAGGATATGCATGATTTCACTATGTTCTGTTACCTCTCTGTCTCTTCTTCGCATACGTATCCTCCATAACCGGAAGTTGTTATTGTAAATCATTTTTTGATATTTCAATCGATGGATAGTGCTCTAAACTTGTTAAGTCAACATCTAATGGAGTAACGTATTCCATATAAAATTTTTCAGGATTTTTATCTTGCAATTTTTTAAGTTTATTCTTAATTTTTTCCTCCTCTGTAGAAACAAAAACCACTGATACTACTCCTACTTTTTCACTTGGATTCATTCTGCTATCTTCAACATTTCCACATAAAATCATTCTAACTGTATTCATAATAATCCTCCTCCACGTATAACTTCCGATTGTTCTATTTCTTCCTTTTCTGATTTGAAATACTTTTTAACTTCTTTCACCAGCAACACAATTAACCATTTAATTTCTGGAACATTTTTCTGCATCAATTGCAAGTTTATGTCCAAATATAATCGTTCCTTATGCGTCTGATCTGGAGTATGCATTTTTCATCTGATTACTAAGTTCATATAATACTTTATTCAAAGTATCCTGAGTTTCTTTTTTTACCATGTCAGCAATTTTTTCATTTGCCTCCTGACGAAGCTGCATGCGTTTTTCTGCATCACTTTCTTTTGACAGAAGTTCATCATATAGATTGATATATTCATGTCCTTTTGACATGACTCTTTCCTGATAACGTTCAATATGGAAAATGGATTTACTATAAGAAGCATCTGCCATGGCTGCGATCATCCTGCTTGCCCAGTAAAAATTATCTGTTGAAGCATCTCCGGTCGTATTGGAAAAATACTCCGGTACTTTCTCTACATCTGTGTAGAACGGTGCGGCTGTATTAAATACGTTCGAAGCAAATGCCACCCATTCGATTGCCCGGCTGTCTTCTTCTGCATCCGGTCTCATCTGGATGATTCCTAAGAAATCTGTCCGGTTTACACCGATCGCACGATATGCACCCTTCATAGATTTATCTCCATAAGAAGCATATGGATCGTATGGTGTTCCCTGGAAATGAGAAGAAAGCACATATTTTACATCTTCGACCGTCACCTTTTTCTCCGGAACCATGCACCAAGGGATATCATCAGAAAGCGGTGTGTAGTCTGCGTCCGATCCATCCCAGTTCATCGTATTCGGATTCAGGCAGCGTGCCATGTACCATGCTCTCGGTGTATTGTATACATGATCAGAGTCATCATGGCTGCCAAAAATATCTCTTGGATTGAATGTTCCATCCTGTGAAAGGTTCAAATGATTTTTTTCAACAAATTCTTTCAGATCGGCGGAACACATATATTCTTTCTGGTTTGAAAGGGCATCCTCAAGATCAAACTGATCCATTCCAAACTGATTTGGCATCATCACATAAACATCATCCGGTACTTTTCGTGCAATCCAGTGATGTCCGCCGATGGTCTCAAGCCACCAGATTTCATCTTTATCCTGAAATGCAATTCCATTCATCTCATAAGTACCATACTGTTCTAACAGGCTGCCGAGACGCTTGACACCTTCCCTTGCACTGTGTATGTATGGAAGTACAATGTATACAATATCCTCTTCCCCGATTCCTCCAGGAATTTCTTCTTTTCCGTCTTTTGCAGGCTGATATTTTACAAGCGGATCTGCACCAAGAACTCTTGGATTGGATGTGATCGTTTCCGTTGCTGTCATTCCGACATGCGCTTCATTCACTCCGCAGGCTGCCCAGATACCTTCGCCCTCTTCTGCATTTGGCATTGCAGTATAGCGCATCGGATTTTCCGGAAGCTCGATTTCTACGTGAGACAGAACGGATTTGTATTTTCTCGGCTGGTCTTCTGGATGAATGACTGCAAATTTTTTGGATGTGTAATGTCCGGAACCGGAGTCATCATTTCTCGCAATTATAGTTGATCCGTCATAGGAAGCTTTTTTTCCTACTAAAATTGTTGTACATGGCATATTTATGTTCTCCCTTCTTTGACTATCTGATTGTGATAATCATAACTATCTGAATAAACGTGTAGTAATTTCACCATATTTTTATTGAATTAAAATCATCGCACCTACCGCATTGTAGATTATATGGAGCACTACAGACCCCCATAAGCAGTTTGTTCTCTTATATACTGCATCGCAAAAGAAATGTAACACTATCAGACAGATTATATACGTAAATGACAGCACATGAATTGTTATCATTCCTGAAACTACCCATCTTACCGGATAATGTATTAACAGGAATAAAAGTGAATTGATTATACTGATTACCAATTGGCTGTTTATCAGACCTGACATTCTTGTCTGTATATATCCTCTAAATAAAACCTCTTCCTCAAATCCGGCAACAATATATATCACCCAGTTTAAAAATAGTTGATTTATTGTAAATGAAATTGATTTTCCCTGAATTATATACAATAATATTTGTATAGCAAGGAGCAGAACTCCTCCTGCAATGCCTGATATAATACTTTTCTTCAGATTTTCTGCATGAATTCCTATGCTACTTATATTTTCTCTGCTGTTATGAAAAAAATATAAAAATAATATAGTGATAAGTAAAGGTATCCCTATTTGTGACAAATTTAACACATAAACATTTAAGTTTGTTGTATAGAGCCAGCCTTGAAAAAAGGCACTTCCAAGAATCAGACAATATACAATAATCGCCTTTCGTGCATCTCTTTTTTCATAGATTCTTAGATTATGCGAATAATCATCATTCACCCACTTCATGAAACTTCCCCCGGATTAATATATTTCAGAAAAAGAATTATCCTGCTGTAACGGAATGGTTTTCGCATCGATCCGCTCGATCCAGATATATGTCCGGTTCTGTAAAAAAATGATAAGCTGGTCGATCAATTCTTCCTGTCCTTCCACTTCCATTTCCACACTGCCGTCATATAAATTTTTCACCCAGCCGGTAAGTCCAAGCTGGTTTGCTTTCTGCACTGCATAATAACGGAAGCCTACTCCCTGGACGCGCCCGTAAAAAAAGATATGTTTGCGCACTTTTTCCTGTTTCATAGCTGTCTCCTCATCCTGTTACCATATCCGGATAATTTTTTTATTTTTAAAATTTTAAAAGGTAAGCCGCATCTGATTCCAGACCACATTTCCATGAACGGATTCCGATACACCCTCATTTACAAAACCGAACTTTGCATAATAGTGAATGAGCCGGTCTTTGCAGGTCAGAACAAGTCCTTTTCTTCCCTGCGTTCTGGCATTCTCAATGGCTCTGTTTAAAAGTTCGCCTGCATAGCCGTGTTTGCGATATTCCGGTATGGTGTTAACACCAAAAATCATCTGCCATGCACCATTTTCATTATGCATCGTGGCGTTTTCGTACATCTCATCTGTAAGATCCGGCTCGTCTGTTACCATTCCGTCCACAAATGAAATTAATTTTTCGCCCTCGAACATAAGCCAAAAATGATCTGCGTAATGTGAAAGCCGCTGCTCAAATTCTTCTTCTGTCGCTGCCTCTGCTTCTGGAAAGCACTCTTTTTCTACTGCTGCAATCTGGTCAACATCTGCTAATGTTGCGGTTCTGATCTGCATATTTTGTACATCTCCTTTGTCTGCCTCTCTTTGATTCGAAAATAGCAGGCTTTCTTTCCGGTAATCTGGAATCTGATAGAACTCTGCTGCCTCTTCAAAATATTTTTCATCAATATGCGGCCACTTTACCTGAGCATTGTCCTCTAACGCAAGTTTTTCTGCCAACTCAACCATTTTGGCTGAACAGTCGATTCCGGTAAGGATTGTCAGAATGTTGCTGTTCACAAACCACGGTGCTATAGAAAGCAGACCGCCGGTGATCATATCCTGTGCAACTTTCTGATTGTCATAAGGTACTTTCAGAAATTGAGGTTTCCAGATTGTTGTTCCATTTTCCACACCGGACTCTAACAACATGCACTGTGCATATCCGGCATCATCAATGGATATTCCAACACTGCCAGCATTAAAGTAATGTTTGTTTTTGTATGTCATCTCTCCCGGATAATGCGTATGAGCGCAGATCATGTAATCAGTGTCAATTTTTTCTAACCATTGTTTTACCGGATCTTCATTCAACTGCAAAAGTTCCCTGCTGTTCGCCGGTGATCCATGACAGCAGGTAATGGATGGATAACCTTCTTTTTCATAAACGAATGTGATTGGCAGGCTTTGAAAGAAATCAAAATCTTTATCCACAAGCTGCCCGTAAGTGTAGAGTAGATTTCCACTTGCAGAGTTACTTGTCCACATCTGCTCTGTTGAATTCTTTTCTCTTGCCTCTTTCTGTGCGAGCATATACTCCTCACGGTTGCCTCTTAGCAGATGACAGGTATGCATTTTTACAAATTCGTAAAGATAATCTAATGTCTCTCTGGCATATGGCGTATCGGAAATGTAGTCGCCAAGAAAAATGTATTCGTCGCAACCCTGTTTTTCCAGATATTCTGTGCACGCTTTAAATGCATAGATGTTGCTGTGTATGTCTGATATAATACCGATTTTCATGAAGTCTCCCTGCTGCTGACAGTTGCAAAATATTCTGTACATCTGTTATAAAATCATTCCTTTTATCTATTATATTTCGAAATCCATGCAGGAACGGATTGCTGTATATGGTCTGACTTTTGTGTCAGCAACTGCCACATGTTTTGGATTTGTGCTGTAATTGTGCAGTGCTTCTTCATCTACGAAAGTAGAATCTAACATGACATCCACGTTTGAACTGGAAAGACAGTCGATTCTGACTTTAATGTCTGTAAGTCCCGGAATCTGTCCGGCAAGACCTTCTAACCCTTCTTTGATTCCGGCTTTGATCTGCTGTTTTTTCTCCTCTGAATATTCTTCTTTCAGTTTCCATAAAATTATATGCTTTACCATTTTTTCTTTTCTCCATTTTTTTACACTCATTATAATCCATCCTAGTTTTCTCTAAAAGCTATTTTATAGAAATTTTATCATAATATTTTTATCAAAAAAATAGAACAGCGGCCTGGTTGGCAACTGCTCTAATTTTTTTAGATCGGAAGAGCACACGTCTGAACTCCAGTCACACAGTGATCTCGTAT
>OMGW01000757.1_pt1 | contig 11828 bp, 10 predicted proteins | sample 1646131 | NCBI WGS metagenome assembly OMGW01 (sample SAMN05578588, study PRJEB25193) | human gut metagenome | biome: Human Microbiome; feature: human-associated habitat; material: feces | host: Homo sapiens | place: USA:Birmingham
TGTAGCTAGCGTTCATCCTGAGCCAGGATCAAACTCTTCATTGTAAAAGTATTGTTAATCACTCCATAGGAGTGGTTCTTGCTCTGTTCAGGACGCTCGAATTTAAAAAAGCTTTTCAATTACCTATATATTATAAGTATTGACGGTTCTTTTTTTTACCCAGATACATATCTTAAAGATTAAGAATGTACCTGCTCTTGTACTACTTGTATTGTTTATGTAAATCTGTTCAAAGATCGCTTGTTTTACGATTGCTTTTCTTTTCAAAAGCGGATGCAAAGGTAAGGACTTTATTTCATATCTTCCAAATATTTTCGGAAGTTTTTTTTATTTTTTCTTTCTTCAAGTCATCTCTCTTGCGAAAGGAAGAACAAAGAAAAAGAACTGTCGTTACCGCCCGGATTTCAAAAAGATTGTCAAACAACGCTGCTCTCATTTTGAAAGCGGGTGCAAAGGTAAGAACTTTATTTAATATACTCCAAATAAATCTGAAGTTTTTTTTCATTTTTCTTTTTAAAGGCGCCACTCATGAAACAAACAGCACCAAATAACAAGAAAAAAGGAAGGGTTCCTACTCCGTTTCTGTCAGAATGTCAAACTATCGCCGCCCCCGTTCTCGAAAGCGGATGCAAAAGTAGCGGATTTGGGAATACGCACCAAATATACAAGGCCTTTTTTATCAGAAATATCAAAACTTTTTCATAAATGACTGATTGACAAACAGGTTGAAGAACATGATTTTTTAAAGGAAAACAAAGGGGGAAGGAAGACACACAATATATATACACACGCACGTACGGGCGGGCGCATGGGCGGGCATAAGGGCGGGCGGGTAAGACGGGGAAGGTGTATATGGGGGAAAGCGCATGCCGGCGGGCATAAGGGCGGACGATTTCAAGCCGGACATTACCTGCAAAAAGCCACATAACAGCGGTTTAGTCATTACAACCACAAAACGGACACCCAAATAGCCACCCTATTACGCTTGTTATCAGCAACTTGAACAGGCCCAACAACCACCCCTACAACCAACAAACGGACACAATATAAATAATAAGAAGATAAGATATACTATCGTATATCTACCGGACAACCCAAAAAAGAAAGGAAGAGGCGCGGAAAGGAAGAGAAAATGCAGGGGAAGGAGCATAAAAAAGGGAAAAACAAAAGGATAATACGTTTGAGGAAAACGGATGATGCGTTTGAAGGAAACAGATGATGCGTTCGGGGCAAACGGATGATGTGTTCGGAGTAAACAGACCATCCGTTTTGCACCGGCACGACGATGCATGATTCTCTGAATTCATTATCTTTGCCAGTCACTTAAATTTATACACACTGCACAAAGCCCTTCGCTACCTTTATCCGCAACGCTTGCGCAAAGATATCGGATGGAAGTTATGCAAGAAAAGTAAATATCTACAGTTATGACAGTGTAAACATCTACCAAGCAATGGATTAAGGACGGAAAAGTGTAGTTTCTCACATGATTATACGGAGGGATCCGGAATCATAACGGAGTCTCACTATGACAATCCCCCTGCCAAGACTTATGCACATAGAGAAAGGCTTTGAGCAGCAAGTCAGGTGCATCGGAAGCGATACAGCCCTCGTGATAGTGGAGGTTATGGCTCGGAAGTTGACGCATCATCGGTTAAAAACAAGAAAACGTTATGTTAAATGTTAACAGAGATAACATTCAACTAAACCATGTTATAAAAACAGCAGAATAGAAGGAAATATTTGGAAATAACAGGAAAGAAACTACCTTTGCAATGTGTTTTTCATAGTATTAGATTTAAGGTTAACAAAAAGATTGGCTGTCTGGGAGAGATAGCCTTTTTTTATGCATAAAAAAGGTCGCGTATTTATCCCACGCGCATTTATCCCAGAAAATGATACAACTCCCGAAAGAAGCACCTACAATCATTGCTCCTTAGCCTCTTCCTGTGGAATACGCACCGACGTATAAAGTTCAAGAATAGCAGCAATCGTCAATGAAACGATCCATTCGTTGCCATGCGTGAAAAACATGAAAGCTCCGGTAAGCACAAGTAGCAATGCTCCAAATATCTGCTGGCGACGCAGACGCTTGATAGTGGGAGTCTTATACTTTGAGGGCGAGTTGACCTGTGCCAAAGCAACAAACGTCGCACCTATCGTATATATATAAGGCGAAAGCGGCCAGCCGGTAACATAGACGGCCGCACCTATCAGGAGCATCACAGCTCCTACTGCGAAAAGGGCAGGTATCAGTTGTTTCATTCTTCTACATCTTCTTGAAATACATAAATATCCTCATTGGGCTTCTTCATCAGATACTTTTCGCGAGCTATCTGCTCAATCGCACCGGAATCGACCGCAAGTTCATTCAGACGACGGGTATTCTCCTCATACTCTGTACGATACTTGTCTATTTCCCCACGCAAACGCGTCTCCTCACGATAATAAGCAAGACGACGCACAATGCTGTTTTCATCTAAAAAGCCAACAAGCACGACAAATAGCACAAACGTTATCAGATATTTACGTCTGCGGACAAACAACCAAAGGGACGCAAGTTTATCCATGTAATTCAGTTATTGTTTCTTTGAGCACAAAGATAAGACGAATAACTGAAAAATTTCTTTTTTTTGCGTACATTTGCACAAAAGCAAAGATAAGATGTACCGTCTTTGCATTCTATATAAGTGATAAGAATACCCTGAATATGGAAAATTATATCGTATCGGCACGAAAATACCGCCCCTCAACCTTTGAGTCAGTAGTGGGACAACACGCCCTGACCACCACCTTGAAGAATGCTATCGCCACAAACAAACTGGCGCATGCCTATCTTTTCTGCGGTCCGCGCGGCGTTGGAAAAACCACCTGTGCACGCATCTTTGCAAAAACCATCAACTGCATGAGCCCTACGGCAGAAGGAGAAGCATGCAACCAATGTGAATCATGCACCGCCTTCAACGAACAACGCTCATACAATATTCATGAGCTGGATGCCGCATCCAATAACTCAGTGGACGACATCCGCCAATTGGTGGAGCAGGTACGTATTCCGCCCCAAATAGGCAAATATAAAGTATACATCATCGACGAGGTGCACATGCTATCAGCTTCTGCATTCAACGCCTTCCTGAAAACATTGGAAGAACCGCCACGCCATGCCATATTCATCCTTGCCACCACCGAGAAGCATAAAATATTGCCGACAATCCTGTCACGCTGCCAAATATACGACTTCAACCGCATTAGCGTAGAAGACACAGTAGCCCACCTCGCCTACGTGGCCTCCAAAGAAGGAATCACCGCCGAACCGGAAGCCTTGAACATCATTGCCCTGAAAGCAGACGGCGGTATGCGCGACGCTTTATCCATATTCGACCAGGTGGTGAGCTTTACCGGAGGGAATATCACTTACCAAAGCGTAATCGAAAACCTGAACGTTCTGGATTACGAGTACTACTTCAGGCTGACCGACCACTTTCTTGAGAACAAAGTCTGCGACGCTCTGTTACTGCTGAACGACGTATTGAACAAAGGATTTGACGGCAGCCATTTTATCACCGGCCTTTCTTCACACTTCCGCGACCTGCTGGTGAGCAAAGACCCCGCTACCTTGCCCCTACTTGAAGTAGGCGCAAGTATTCGTCAACGCTACCAGGAGCAAGCTCAGAAATGTCCGTTGCCTTTTCTTTATCGCGCCATGAAACTGTGCAACGATTGCGACTTGAACTATCGCGCCAGTAAAAACAAACGGCTGCTGGTGGAGCTGACCCTAATACAAGTAGCCCAAATCACCGCCGAGGGGGACGACGCTGCCAGTGGGCATAGCCCTAAACAAGCCATAAAACCCATATTTACACAGCCTGCCCCTGCACAGCAGTCACAGGCCTCCCCTGTTGCACCCCGGCCGCAAGCCAGCATCAAGTCACAGACCGCTCCGGCAACCACACCCGTTACGAATACCGCTGCCACAACAACAAACTCTGTTCCCCACACCACTCCCACCGCCATACTGCTGGCACAAGGAAAAGAGGAGAAGAAAGTTCCGGTTATGAAAATGTCGGGACTTGGCGTATCTATCAAACGCCCGAAAGCGGAGGAAGAAACAAAAAGTACCACCACTACTACCGCACAGCAGGCGGCACAACCGGAAGAAGACTACATCTTCAATGAAAGAGATGTGAACTACTACTGGCAGGAATATGCCGGACGCATGCCAAAAGAACAAGTTGCCATAGCCAAACGCATGCAGAACATGCGCGTCACGCTGCTGAATGATACCACTTTTGAGGCTGTTGTAGATAACGAAATCGTCTCGAAAGAATTCACCGCAATGATCCCCCATCTGCAAGAATATCTACGCGCACGCCTGAAAAACCGCAAGGTAACCATGACAGTACGCATCAGTGCCCCCACAGAGAAGGTTCATGCATACGGCCGAGTTGAAAAATTCCAAATGATGGTACAAAAGAATGACGCTCTACTGCAACTGAAAAACGAATTCGGATTGGAGCTTTACTAAACTTTCCCGAAATAAAAAAGATAAGATTTACCGTTTATCCACACGAACATATTGAAAATAAAATCATTATATTTTATTTTTTATATCATGTTTAATGTTTATTTTTGCCAATAATAGACAAACAAAACAAACGGTGAACAAGAATGCTGCCATATTAATTGCGTTGTGGAGCGTATGTATATCATACGCCACTTCAATATTTGCGGCAACCAATCCGAACAGATTGGATACACTGAAGGTTTTTGTTCAGAAAAAGATTCTCTACAATGAGGAAATACCGGTGGACAGCGTCATCTGTTGGAGCGAAAGCATTTTACCTGACATCAGGAAAAACAAACAAGACAAAACAACTTATTTTCTACTACAACTCCAGCTTGCCAATGCTTACACATTGCGGGGAGATATCAGCCTTGCCATAGATCGTGCACGACTGATGTACGAAGAAGCCAAAGAAATGGAATATGATTTTGGAATGGTGGTCGCGAACCAAGCTATCGGAGATGCCTATACCATAGCCAACCAATGCGACAAAGCGCTGGAATCCTATCAGGACGCTTTGAAAGAGCTGCATCTTATATCTCCGCACCACCCCTACCACATACAACTACTGCTGAAGCAGTCCAACACCTTACAACGTAAAGGGCAACTGAAAGACGCCAAAAAAGTATTGGACGAGATCAAAAACACTCTTGGGGAAAAGCCGGATTACGCCACCACCTTTTTCGCTACCATTGAAGAAGCCAACTACGCCATTTCGCATGGCCACCTTTCACGTTCCTATCTTAAAGAAGCGGCCGGACACCTGAAAAGCATGGACTCCATTTACCGGTTGCATCCTGAGAAATTCTACTATTTCCACTTGAAATACACCGCTGCTGCCTACTATCGGGCAATGGGCAACTGGGATGCATCTAATTGGGACAAAGCCATGCAGCTGTACGAAGAATTGAGACAGGAATATTCAGTCAATAAACGTTCCACATACTACCGATGGATAACTCTGGAAACTATATACCTATATAAGATACAAGGAAAATCAATGGAAGCCTGTCGGTTATATCAGGAGCTATACCCTACCGTCGACACGCTTACTACCGAAGGTTATACCCGACAAATCAACACCCTACGTGCCAAATATCAGGTGGACCAAATGGAGATTGCCAATAAGGAAGAGCACAACAGGCTTATCACCAGCATGCTGGCAGGAAGTATCATGCTACTGCTCATGTTCACTATTATAGCTTTCAGACTCAAGAAACAGCAACAAAAGATAACCCTATCCACCCAAAACCTGGAACGTCTGCGCACCAACGCAGAAAATGCGACATCCGCCAAGAGCATATTCCTCTCAAATATGAGTCATGAAATACGCACCCCGTTAAATGCACTCTCCGGTTTCTCCTCGCTGCTGACAGAAGAAGGATTGGACAACGAAACACGCCGCCAATGCAATGATGTAATCCTGCAAAACTCCGAACTATTATTGAAGCTCATCAATGATGTGATAGATTTATCAAGCCTTGAATTCGGCAAGATACAGTTCAGCATCGCGAAGCATGATGTCGTCGGCATATGCAGGAATGTAACCGACACCGTCAGTAAAGTGAAACAGACCCAAGCCGAAATTCACTTCATTACAGAACAGGAAAGCATGGAAATAGAAACAGACGACTCACGCCTGCAACAAGTCCTGATAAATCTGTTGATTAATGCAACCAAATTTACACCGCAAGGCAGTATCATTCTGGAAGTAAAGAAAGGATCGAAAGAAGAATTACTTTTCTCCGTAACAGACACCGGATGCGGTATTCCCAAAGAGAAACAGGCCACTATCTTTCAGCGTTTCGAAAAGCTAAACGAAAATGCACAAGGAAGCGGACTGGGGCTTTCCATCTGCCAACTTATCATTGAACATATCGGGGGTAAAATATGGATCGATCCCAACTACACAAACGGATCAAGATTCTGTTTCACCCACCCTATCCGACAGCCACATACCGCCAAAGGCAGAAAGGGAAACAAGATATGAAACAATTGCTTATTATATTAACCCTCCTCGTCCTGCCTCTATCCGTACAATCCATCAACACAGATAGGAAGGGCTCGCCTTCCTTATCGCATAAGCAACTGGTGGAAATAGAGCATGACATAATCTACGGTATCCGACAAGCCGATTCATTGGTAAACGCGGGAAAGCCGGATGAAGCACTCTCATTCTATAAAAAGAGTCTCAAGGCCAAAGACTCTCTATACAACCTGCTCACCACTTCACAGATGGAGGAAATACTCGCTTCGTATAATATAGATAAACTCATACTGCAAAAAGAGCAGAGACGCAGCATGTTCCATTATATCTGCCTAACGGTCTCCATCATCATCATTATAGCACTGCTGCTTTTCAATATCCATATATACCGGAGCCGGAAGCATCTGCAAAAAGATGAAAAAGAAATGAAAAGGTTAACTGCCATTGCTGAAGAAGCAAATGAAATAAAAAGCCGTTTTCTGGCAAATATGAGTTATAACATACGTATTCCTCTCAATAATGTAGTGGGGTTCTCGCAACTCATAACCGACGACACAGGGCTGAGCGAAGAGGAAAAAAGAGAATATTCCGGCATCATCCAAAATAACGCGGCAGAATTGATTCAACTCGTAAATAATGTGCTCGACCTCTCACGCTTGGAAGCCAACATGATGAAATTCCAATTGCAGGACTGTAATGTACAAGAGTGGTGTAGCGAACTGGCATGCCTAATACAGATGCGTAGCGAAGGAAGCATACACTTGGAATTAGAGGCAGATGCAGGAGATGCAACTATCCATACAGACATCAACCGTTTCACACAAATGGTCTCTAACATGCTTCTCTACCCCATTGAATGTAAAAAGAGAAGAGACGTAAAGATGAAGCTGGCTTACAATACGGAAGCTCAGAACATAAGTTGCCAGATAGCGAACAGCCCACTTGCCGATCCTACTTTTTCTTCACAAAAGCAATTTATATTGCAAAAAACCTGCCACCTGTTCTTTGAACATTTCAACGGCACTTTCCGTATAGAGGAACCGAATGAAGGGGGCTCCGTAATATATTTTACTTATCCCACAAAGTAGATTAACAAAAACGTCCTATACATCCTTAGTCATAAACAAGAAGCAATTCTAATTACAAAATCCACGCATCAGCTGCTTACCGACTGATTTTATGCCTATTACGTTTGTCGTTATTTAGACTGCATACAAATTAAATGTTTTTAATCAAGATTGATAGCAAGTGTTGAAGAAAACAGCTATTTTTGCCGAACCAATTAGTACTAATAATTAAAAAATTAAAGAAAATGGCTTACGTAATTAGTGACGATTGTATTGCTTGCGGAACTTGTATCGACGAGTGTCCGGTAGGCGCTATCTCTGAAGGCGATATCTATTCTATCGATCCTGAAACTTGTACAGAATGTGGTACTTGTGCAGATGTTTGCCCTTCTGAAGCAATTCATCCGGGAGAATAATACAATCCTAAGAAAAAGAAAGGCTCGGTTTCAATGAAACCGAGCCTTTTTATTTAATATCTCACTCATTACGGATCATGCAAGCTGCGACAATGCTTCTTTGATACGGCGAATCGCCTCGACAATATTCTCATCACTCGTAGCATAACTCATGCGAATGCACTCAGGAGCACCAAACGAAGTACCACCCACACAAGCTACATGAGCTACCTCCAGCAGGTACATAGCCAAATCATCAGAATTATCAATCTTACGTTCTCCCGCAGACTTTCCAAAGAACGAACTGCATTTGGGAAATAAGTAGAAAGCACCTTCCGGCACGTTTACCTCAAATCCCGGAACTTCCTTAGCCAACTTCACAATGAGATCGCGACGACGCTCAAACGCTTTACGCATCTCCTCCACCGGAGTCTGCGTTCCTGTATAAGCAGCTTCAGCAGCTTTCTGAGAAACCGAACATGGACCTGAAGTATACTGTCCCTGCAATTTGTTACAAGCCTTTACAATCCATTCAGGACCGGCAATGAAACCGATACGCCAACCTGTCATGGCATATGCCTTGGAAACGCCATTCACAATTACTGTACGGTCTTTCATTTCCGGGAATTGTGCAATACTTTGGTGTTTACCGATATAGTTGATATGTTCGTAAATTTCATCAGCTATAACAACTACCTGAGGATACTTAGCCAATACGGCAACCAGTCCGGCTAATTCTTCTTTACTATATACAGAACCGGTAGGATTAGAAGGAGAGCAAAGTATCAGTGCTTTGGTTTTCGGCGTAATGGCAGCTTCCAATTGCGCAGGTGTTATCTTGAAATCCTGCTCAATGCCTGCTGTAACAATCACCGGTTTACCTTCTGCCAACTTCACCATTTCAGGGTAGCTAACCCAATAAGGTGCAGGCACAATCACCTCATCGCCCGGATTTACCAGTACCAAGATTGCATTGCAAACTGACTGTTTAGCTCCATTGGCGCAAGAGATTTGTGCAGCAGTATATTCCAGACCGTTCTCTTTTTTTAATTTCTCCACAATAGCATTGCGCAAAGCCGGATAGCCCGGAACTGGAGAATAGCGAGAGAAGTTATCGTCTATCGCCTTTTTCGCAGCCTCTTTAATATGGTCGGGAGTATTAAAATCCGGTTCTCCGACACTCAAGTTAATTACATCTATGCCTTGAGCTTTCAGCTCTGCACTCTTTTGAGACATAGCCAACGTCGCAGAAGGCGACAAGCTGTTCAAACGATCTGATAATTGGTTCATTTTGTTTCTATTTAATGGTTGTTATGCAAATCTGATTGCAAAATAAGCGATTTTCTCTGATATAATAAAACAAAAAGTCAGTTACTTATTAAAATGAAGAATATGCCCCATACGTTCTTTCTTTGTACGTAAGTAACGCTCGTTATACCGGTTAGGAGTTGTTTCAACCGGCACATTCTCTACAATCTCCAAGCCATAAGCCTCCAAACCGACACGTTTCACTGGATTATTTGTGAGCAAACGCATCTTATGCACACCTAGTTCACGCAGTATTTGAGCACCTACTCCATAGTCACGTTCATCCGCCAAATGTCCGAGGCAGATATTGGCATCCACTGTATCCATGCCATCTTCTTGAAGCTTATAAGCTCTCATCTTTTCCATTAATCCGATGCCGCGACCTTCCTGATTGAGGTACACAATAGCTCCTTTACCAGCCTTCTCAATCAGCTCCATAGCCTTATGAAGCTGTTCTCCGCAATCACAACGCATAGAGCCAAAAATATCTCCTGTTGCACAAGAAGAGTGTACACGTACCAATACGGGTTCATCAGGTTCCCAAGTTCCCTTGAACAAAGCTACATGCTCCAAACCATTGGACTTTTGGCGGAAAGGAATGAGACGAAAATGTCCATGTTCTGTCGGCATATCCACCTCTACTCCCTTCTCCACGATAGATTCCTGTCGCAAGCGATAAGCTATCATGTCGCGAATGGAAATCAGTTTCAAATTAAATTCATCGGCCATTTTACGCAATTCCGGCAGACGTGCCATTGTACCGTCTTCATTCATAATTTCCATGAGCGCACCAGCCGGATAGAAACCGGACAAACGGCACATATCAATTGTGGCTTCTGTGTGACCTGCACGACGCAACACACCTTTCTCCTGAGCATACAGCGGATTAATATGTCCGGGACGACCGAAAGTAGCAGGAGTTGAAGCAGGATCGGCCAACGCCTGGATTGTCGCAGCACGATCGGCAGCAGAGACACCGGTTGTGCAACCTTCCAACTTATCAATAGTTACCGTAAAAGGAGTACCCAATACAGAAGTATTATCAGACACCTGATGGGGCAGATCCAGTTCCTTGCAACGAGACACCGTAATAGGAGCGCACAGCACACCACGTGCATGTTTCAGCATGAAGTTTACCTTTTCCGGCGTGATCTGTTCGGCAGCAATAATCAAATCTCCCTCGTTTTCACGATCTTCATCATCGACTACAATCACAAAATTACCGGCTTTAAAATCTTCAATAGCCTCTTCTATTGTATTCAACTTTACTGTTTCCATATGTTTACTTTTTATTATTTATTCAGATCGACTTTTATTATATTCTGTATCTCCTCGTTTGTACGGATAATCCGTTCCATATCATTACCCAACCGGATACGGAATGCCCAAATACGGAAATAGAAAAACAAACCGACAGGAACTATCACTCCACACAGCATATTCAGCCAATAATTACGGAAAGGCCGCACATGGGCATGAACGGCTATGATTGGATAATTGTTCAGTGCTGTCAGCAACGGTATAGACCTTGTATTGGACATTTCATCTATCAATGCCTCCATCCGTTCATTAAGTGCCACTACCTCCTCGTCATGAGGAGTATAATTCATCCACAAACTGAAGTAATTAGGTGCACGCATCAAAGATTTCTTTTCAGCATATGCGCGACAGTCGGCCGACAACTGCTGGAGCTCTCCCGGCAAACGAGCGTAATCCGGATCGTGAATAATCACTTCCTTTCGGAAAAGATGACGGACGCTACGGATACCCGCTATTTTCTTGAACCAGTTGATATAAGCATCAGCATTCAGTACTACCGAATCATTATTGGATTTATAAGTAAGAAAGGCTCCCAACGGTGCCAATATAGCAGTACTGGTCCACATACCCATCCACACAATCCATTTACCATCACGAGCCATTTTATAGCCCGTATTATTAATAATATAGTAGATTATAAAAATAAGTACGGACACCACCACAGGCATGCCCAACCCACCTTTACGAATGATACCACCCAATGGCGCACCGATAAAAAAGAAGATAAGGCAGGCCAACGAGAGCGTCAGTTTCTCATGCCAGGAAGTCATATGCCGTCTCAAGCTGGTCTCAGTCTGTGAGATATTGAAGCTTTTGAAGCTCCAATCACTTGCAGCGCTCTCTGCACGACTGACAGCCGTAGACATTATTTTCTGTTTCTGCATCAAAGTAGCCACATTGAACAGACTGTCTACATTGTAACTGCCTAAATGAGCCGATTCTATCTTTAGCGTATCGTCTTTACTCAATGTATTAACAGTGGCTTTATAAGTACTTGCCATTGCTTCCTTATAGTAAGTCCGCCCGATACTGTCATTCTGAACTTTCATAGAGTCAATATCTGCCTGCAACATACTCATATCCTTGCTACTGGACTGATTACTCATAAATCCGGCATCCACCATATTAAAATCCGAATTGAACTCTATAATCGCATGCTTCTCGACGAAAGTTTCCCGGCGGTAAGG
>OMGW01000758.1_pt1 | contig 11821 bp, 8 predicted proteins | sample 1646131 | NCBI WGS metagenome assembly OMGW01 (sample SAMN05578588, study PRJEB25193) | human gut metagenome | biome: Human Microbiome; feature: human-associated habitat; material: feces | host: Homo sapiens | place: USA:Birmingham
ACCAAGGGGTTACACCCAGCGCCCCGAGCCACCCTTTTTAAGGGTGGCGGCGACTAAATAAATAATGGTCTGATGAGAAAAGCTGGTAGTTGTTTCTTGGAAAAAAACTTGCTATAATGGGCTAAGCGAAAAGAAAAGAGAGGATATTTGATATGACAAAAGCATTAAAAACATTAAAAAATAAACCAATCATTCCACTTGGAATCTTTTTGGCAGTGACCGTTGTGATGATTATTGTTAGTTTTGTGGCATTGCATATTCCAATTGTTGCCATCTGTACGATTGCTATTTTGGAAGTATTGTTATGCGCGCTATTGAATCGTATCCCAATCTGGGTTCATGGTATTGTTGTGATTGCACAGATCGTAGCAGGGATTATTTTCGGAAAAGTTGTTTTTATGGTATTGATGGCAATCATTTATGTGCTTGCTGTGTGTTTATTATATCTTTGGACCAGCGAGGAAGCATAATCCATGAAACAGAATTACCAGCGTCTTCTGGATGAAACCATAACAAAATTGCAGGAGCAGAACCGTGTGCCGACCTTATTGCTGCACTCGTGTTGTGCTCCTTGTAGTAGTTATGTGTTGGAATATCTATCAGAATTTTTTTCTATTACAGTGTTTTATTACAATCCCAATATTTACCCGGATGAAGAGTATACAAAACGTGTAGCAGAACAGAAAACGTTTATTGAGCGTTTTCCGGCAAAACACAAAATTTCTTTTGTGGAAGGATGTTTTGACAAAGAACATTTCTACGAAGTGACGAAAGGCTTGGAACAGGAGCCAGAGGGCGGCAAACGTTGTGAACAGTGCTTTTGTTTGCGTTTAGAAGAGACCGCAAAACTGGCACAAAAAATGCAGATGGATTACTTTACTACTACACTTTCCATCAGTCCAATGAAAAATGCACAGATGTTAAATGAAATTGGAAGTCGCATAGCGGATACGTATGATGTGTCTTATTTGCATTCTGATTTTAAGAAACGTGAAGGATATAAGAGAAGTGTAGAATTATCAAAGGAATATGGAATGTATCGACAGGATTACTGTGGGTGTATTTTTTCATATCGTAGCAGACAACAGGAAAAACAGGAAAGGAATCAGTAAGTATGGCACAATTATGGGGTGGACGATTCACCAAGGCAACCGATCAGTTAGTATATGACTTTAACGCATCGATTGGGTTCGATCAGCGTTTTTTCGCAGAGGACGTTATGGGCAGTAAAGCGCATGTTAAGATGTTGGCAAAACAGGGCATTCTCACGGAAAAAGAACGCGATGAGATCTTAGTCGGACTTGAAAGCATCCAAAAAGATGTGGCAGATGGAACACTTGCAATCACAGCAGAGTATGAGGACATCCATAGCTTTGTAGAGGCAAATCTGATTGAGAGAATCGGAGACCCGGGGAAAAAATTACATACGGGAAGAAGCAGAAATGATCAAGTGGCTCTGGACATGCGTCTTTATACCAGAACGCAGGTGGAACATACACAGGAATTGCTGCGTCATTTGCTTACAACTATCCTTTCTATTATGGAAAAGCATACAGAGACAATTATGCCGGGCTTTACGCATTTACAAAAAGCACAGCCAATTACCCTTGCACATCATATGGGAGCATATTTTGAAATGTTCAAGCGCGATGTACAGCGCCTAGAAGACATTCATGAAAGAATGAATTATTGTCCACTTGGATCCGGTGCATTGGCGGGAACAACGTATCCACTGGATCGGGAGTACACTGCAGAATTGCTGGGATTTTATGGACCTACCCTAAACAGCATGGATGGTGTGAGTGACCGCGATTATCTGTTAGAATATCTCAGTGCCATGAGTACCATTATGATGCATCTGAGTCGTTTTTCAGAAGAAGTCATTATCTGGAATTCAAATGAATATCGTTTTATAGAGATTGATGATGCATACAGCACTGGAAGCAGTATTATGCCGCAGAAAAAGAATCCGGATATTGCAGAGCTTGTGCGTGGAAAGACAGGCCGCGTGTATGGAGCATTGATGGCGTTACTTACAACGATGAAGGGGATTCCACTGGCATACAACAAAGATATGCAGGAAGACAAAGAAATGGCGTTTGACGCAATGGATACGGTTAACGGATGTATCCAATTGTTTGATGGAATGCTTGAAACCATGACATTTCGCGAGGATGTTATGGAAAAAAGTGCAAGACACGGATTTACGAATGCAACAGATGCAGCAGATTATCTGGTAGGAAAGGGTGTTCCGTTCCGGGATGCGCATGGTATTATCGGACGCGTTGTGCTGTATTGTATTGATAAGGGCATTGCCATTGATGATATGTCATTGGAAGAATTAAAGGAATTTTCTGAGGTGTTTGAGGAAGATATCTATGATGCAATTTCTATGTACACTTGTGTCAACAAACGTTTGACGATTGGTGCGCCGGGAAAAGAAGCCATGGAAAGAGAGATAGCTGCTTGTCATGAGTTTTTAGAAAAATAACGAAAAGTGGCAAGGAAAAAGGCAGGCATTTGTGTATTTTGCGTAAAATCAGAAAAATGCTTGCTTTTTTTTATAGAATAACGTAACATATTTTCCTAGAAAGACAGTTGTCTGTACGGAACGGACATTTGAGAAGGAGAGTCGTCATGAGCGAAAAATTAAAAGTTGGTATTTTAGGTGGTACAGGTATGGTTGGACAGAGATTCATTTCTCTGCTGGAAAATCATCCATGGTTTGAAGTAACTACGATTGCAGCAAGTCCAAGAAGTGCAGGCAAGCGTTATGAGGATGCTGTAGGTGGTCGTTGGAAAATGGATACACCAATGCCGGAAGCGGTAAAAGATATTGTTGTTAAAAATGTAAATGAAGTAGAAGAAGTAGCTGCAGAAGTTGATTTTGTATTTAGTGCAGTGGATATGACAAAGGATGAGATTAAGGCCATCGAGGAGGCATATGCTAAGACAGAGACACCAGTTGTGTCTAATAACAGTGCGCACAGATGGACACCGGATGTACCGATGGTTGTACCGGAAATCAATCCGGAGCACATGCATGTGATCGAGTACCAGAAGAAGAGACTGGGAACAAAGAGAGGTTTTGTAGCTGTCAAACCAAATTGCTCCATTCAGTCATATGCACCAGTGCTTACAGCATGGAAGGAATTTGAGCCATATGAGGTGGTTGCTACTACCTATCAGGCAATTTCCGGAGCAGGAAAGACATTCCAGGATTGGCCGGAAATGCAAGGAAATATCATTCCATTTATCGGTGGAGAAGAAGAAAAAAGTGAAAAGGAGCCACTTCGTATTTGGGGTTATGTAGACGAAGAAAAGGGCGAGATTGTACCAGCGACTAGCCCGGTAATTACTTGCCAGTGCATTCGTGTTCCTGTATTAAACGGACATACAGCAGCGGTATTTGTAAAATTCCGTAAGAACCCAACGAAGGAACAGCTGATTGCTGCATTAGAGAATTTCTCAGGTGTTCCACAGGAATTGAATCTTCCAAGTGCACCAAAGCAGTTTATCCGTTATATGGAAGAGGACAATCGACCACAGGTTACATTAGATGTTAATTATGAAAATGGTATGGGCATTAACGTAGGACGTTTGCGTGAAGATACAGTTTATGATTGGAAATTTGTAGGTCTTTCCCATAATACGGTACGTGGTGCAGCAGGTGGAGCAGTATTGTGTGCAGAACTTTTGAAAGCACAGGGATACATAACAAAGAAATAACATTTGTTTGAAAAAGAAATACAGTAAGGACGGTTCAAAAAGGACCGTCCTTGTTTCATCTATGCCCTTGTTATTTTTTCTTTACAAAGATATAATAAAAATTACGACTTATTAAATGCAGATTTATGTATTTGAGATAAAAAGAAATGGGGAACGTTTAGATGATCACACGTGCTACGGAGTACAAAAAGTTAGAAGAGCTTTTTGGTCAGAGTGGGAATCAGTTGTATATTTTATACGGGAGAGAAGGGTGTGGTAAAGAACTGCTTCTGCAGCTGTTTACCAGAGATAAAAAATGTTTTTACTATCATGCGAGAAACGCATCTGCAGAGGAACAGCTGCACCAGATGCAGCACGAGATTGAAAAACAATTTGAAGCAAATCTGATCCGTGATACATATGATGAGTGCTTTAACCGTATCAAAAGTGGTGATGCCTCCAAGCTGGTTGTAATCATTGATGCATTTGACCGCATTGTAAAAAAAGACCCGGCATTTATGGAAAGTATTCTCAAATTAAAGGCAAGACGTCTGTATCCGGGACCGGTTATGATTTTATTGTGTCATTCATCGCTGGCATGGGCGAGTCGGGATATGCAGACATGTCTTGGAGAAAGCATGGAAAAAGTAAATGGTATCATTAAATTAGATGATATGAAGTTTCTTGATGTGGTGCGTGCGTTTCCGGAATATACGGTTGCGCAGTGCGTGGAAACATACGGAATTATAGGTGGTGTTCCGGATTACTTGAATCGCTGGAATGGCAAAAAAAGTATCCGGGAAAATATTTGTAACAATATTTTGCGGCCACATGGTTATTTGTTTGCTGAGGCAGAACGTTATATTGGCAGTGAGTTGAGAGAACTTTCTGTTTACGATACGATTCTGGCATCGATTGCATCCGGTCATGAAAAGTTAAATGATCTGTTTTTGGATACCGGCTATTCCCGTGCAAAAATCAGTGTGTATATGAAAAACTTAGCAGCCTTTGATGTGATTGAAAAAGTGGTGTCTTTTGAAACGGGTGGATGGGATCATGCCAAGAAAGGGGTATATCACATTCGCAATCATTTTGTGAATTTCTGGTTTACTTTTATTTACCCACATTTATCAGATCTTTACGTGATGACACCGGAGATTTTTTATGACACCTATATTGAGAGTCGTTTGGATGCATACTTGCAACAGTATTTTATCAGTGTTTGCACGGAGTATCTGCAACTGTTAAATCAAGTGGGACAAGTCCAAATCAAGCTCATTAAGATGGGAACGTGGGTTGGAAAAGAGGGCGCCATCGATATTATTGGCCAGAACGAACAGCGTGAAAATGTAGTAGGCATCTGTAACTGGACTGAGGAAGAATTTTCTTATGGAAGATATGAAGAACTTTTGGGACAGATGAAAAAGGCTAAGATCTCTGCAAAAGTTGTGTATCTGTTTTCGGCAAAGAAATTTGATGCAAAAATCAGACAGTTGGCAGAGGAACAAAAAGAAATTGTGCTTGTAGATATGACGGAGTTGTAAGATTTATGGGAAAATCTTTATTTATAGCGGAGAAACCGAGTGTGGCACAGCAGTTTGGTGCAGCTTTAGGTGAAAACTTAAGCAGACGCGACGGTTATCTCGAGGGGGAACACATGGTAATCAGTTGGTGTGTAGGACACCTTGTAACCATGAGTTATCCGGAAGTTTATGATGAAAAATATAAAAGATGGCGCATGGAAACATTGCCATTTTTACCAAAAGAATTCAAATATGAAGTAATTGGAGCTAGTGCAAAGCAGTATGGTATTGTCAGCGGATTGATGAATCGTGATGATATCGATACGATTTATGTCTGTACGGACTCGGGACGCGAGGGAGAATATATTTATCGTCTGGTGGAACAGATGTCCGGTGTGACAGGAAAAGTGCGAAAGCGTGTATGGATTGATTCACAGACAGAAGAAGAGATCCGACGAGGGGTAAAGGAAGCAAAAGATTTATCAGAATACGATCATTTATCGGATGCAGCGTATTTGCGTGCAAAAGAAGATTATCTGATGGGAATTAATTTTACCAGACTGCTGTCGCTTCGCTATGGTAATTCCATGGCAAATTTTTTGAACCAGAAATATTGCTCGATATCCGTAGGGCGTGTGATGACTTGCGTATTAGGTATGGTTGTACGCCGTGAACGCGAAATTCGTAATTTTGAAAAGACACCGTTTTATCGTGTGATGGCAGGTGTGGATGTAGCGGGTGCGCCTTTGACCATGGAGTGGAAAGCAGTGGTAGGATCGCGCTATGAAAATTCACCACTTCTTTATAAAGAAAATGGTTTCAAAGAAATGGCAAGTGCAATCCGCCTGATGGAAGAGACATTAGGTCTTGAAGAAGGCAGTGCTGTATTAGATGAAGAAAAGCGCGTCACAGGCAGTGCCAGCGGAACCATCGAAAAGATTGAAAAGAAGAAAGAAAAGAAGAATCCACCGCTTTTGTATAACTTGGCGGAATTGCAAAATGATTGTTCAAAGTTCTTTAAAATCAGTCCGGACGAGACGCTTGCTGTTGTGCAGGAATTGTATGAGAAAAAACTGGTCACCTATCCAAGAACGGACGCGCGTGTATTATCGACAGCCGTCGCAAAAGAGATACATAAAAATATCCGTGGATTGCTTGGCATACCAGGTGTTCGGAATTTTGCCCAGCAGATTTTGGACAAAGAGATGTATAAGGGACTGGAAAAGACACGCTACGTCAATGATAAACAGATTACAGACCATTATGCGATTATTCCAACCGGGCAGGGCTTATCGGCACTCAAGGGATTAAATAGCAGAGCGGTTTATATTTATGAGACAATCGTAAGACGTTTTCTGGCAATCTTTTATCCTGCTGCGGAATACGAAAAGTTAAATCTTACGATAAAAAGTGGTACAGAATATTTCTTTGCCTCTGAAAAATACTTAAAAGCACCGGGATATCTGGATTTGATGGAATATTCCTTCCGTAAGAAAAAACAGCCAAATGCAGAGGGAAAAGAGCAGGCAGAGGGGACAGACGAGAGGCAGAGTGCACAGGATGTAACGGAAGCCGATGGAGAAGAAGAGGAAAACAGCAACGTCAATATGGCTGAAGTCGTAGCCAAGATCAAAAAAGGCGATGAGGTTGCCATAGGCAGTATGCAAATCAAGGAAGGCGAGACATCACCACCGAAACGATATAATTCCGGAGCGATGATTCTTGCTATGGAAAATGCAGGGCAGTTGATTGAAGATGAAGAATTACGTTCCCAGATTAAGGGAAGCGGTATTGGTACTTCTGCAACCAGAGCTGAAATTTTAAAGAAGCTGGTCAATAATAAATATATTGCCCTAAATAAAAAAACACAGATTTATACGCCGACTTTGCAGGGAGAGATGATATTTGATGTTGTCAATGCCTCGATTCCTGCACTTTTAAATCCGGAACTGACAGCTAGTTGGGAAAAGGGTCTGACCTACGTGGCAGAAGGCGAAATTACGGCGGATGAATATATGGTAAAATTAGAGAATTTTATCAAACAAAAGACAGCACGTGTGCTGGCGAATAACAATCAATATGCGATGCAGGGAATGTACCGTGCAGCAGCACAATATTATAAAAAATAATAAAGGATGGAAAAGAAAATGGAACATTGCAAAGTAAAAAACATGTATGACCTGACACAGACATTGGCAGCACCATTGCTTGAAACCGTGGATTATCCATGGGAGGCATTGCCAAAAATCGGAGAGTTCATTAAAGAAATCGGACCAAAGCTTGATCCGGAAGTTTTTGAACAGCGCGGAGAAAATATCTGGATTGCAAAATCGGTATCCATTGCAGCAACAGCTACATTAAATGGACCACTCATCATTGATGAAGACACCGAAGTACGTCCGGGCGCATTTATCCGTGGCAATGTTATTGTTGGTAAGAACTGTGTTGTAGGCAATTCAACGGAATTAAAAAATGTGATTCTGTTTAATGTTGTTCAGGTACCACATTATAATTATGTCGGAGATTCTGTACTTGGTTTTCATTCGCATATGGGCGCTGGTTCCATTACTTCGAATGTCAAGAGTGATAAGACACTCGTGGTAGTGAAAGACCGCTATGAGAGTCAGGAAGAGATTGCAACCGGTCTTAAGAAATTCGGTGCCATGCTTGGAGATTATGTAGAGGTAGGATGTAACAGTGTGTTAAATCCGGGTACGGTTGTATGCTCACATTCTAATATTTATCCAGTATCTTGTGTACGTGGAGTAATTCCGGCCAACTCTATTTTTAAAGATAAAGAGCATGTGGTTAAAAAAGAAGCATAAGAAGAGCGTATAGAAAGAGAAAAAGGTCTAGACGAACCGAAAAAAATGTGAGAAAATAAGCAGAGTGTGTTAGTTATTTTTTTAACTAAGCAAGGCATAGCCATATGATGCATGCTTTATGTATTATGAAAGGAGTCTTATAATGATTTACACAAAGGAAGTTGAAAACATGTGTCCTGTTGCAAAGGGCGCAAAACATGAACCAGCTCCAATTCCTGAAGAAGGAAAATGGGTGCATTCTAAGAAGATTGAAGATATTTCAGGCTTTACACATGGTGTGGGCTGGTGTGCTCCTCAGCAGGGCGCATGTAAGTTGTCTTTAAATGTTAAGAATGGTGTTATTGAAGAAGCATTGGTAGAAACGATCGGATGTTCTGGTATGACACACTCAGCAGCAATGGCAGCTGAAATCTTACAGGGTAAGACAATTCTTGAAGCATTAAACACAGACCTTGTTTGTGATGCTATCAATACAGCAATGAGAGAGTTATTCTTACAGATCGTTTACGGACGTACACAGTCTGCATTCTCTGATGATGGACTTGCTATCGGTGCTGGTTTGGAAGACTTAGGAAAGGGTCTTCGTTCACAGGTTGGTACTATGTACGCTACAAAGGCAAAGGGTGTTCGTTACCTTGAAATGGCAGAAGGTTATGTAACAGGTATTGCACTTGATGCTGATGACGAAGTTATCGGATATCAGTTCGTTTCCCTTGGAAAGATGACAGATTTCATCAAGAAGGGTGATGACGCTAATACTGCTTGGGAAAAGGCTTCCGGATCATACGGACGTGTTACACCAGAGCAGGGTGCTGTTAAAATCATCGACCCAAGAGCAGAGTAATAGAAAGGAGACGAGAAGAAGATGGCTTTATTTGAATCATATGAAAGAAGAATTGACCAGATCAACGCTGTTTTAAATAGCTATGGTATCAGCTCTATTGAAGAAGCTGAAAAGATTACAAAAGATGCTGGACTTGACGTATATGAGCAGGTTAAGAAAATCCAGCCTATCTGTTTTGAAAATGCATGCTGGGCATACACAGTAGGTGCAGCAATCGCAATCAAGAAGGGATGCCGTAGAGCCGCTGATGCAGCAGCTGCAATCGGTGAAGGACTTCAGGCATTCTGTATCCCTGGTTCTGTAGCAGATCACCGTAAGGTAGGTCTTGGACATGGTAACCTTGGTAAAATGTTGTTAGAGGAAGAGACAGAGTGCTTCTGCTTCTTAGCAGGACATGAATCTTTCGCAGCAGCAGAAGGTGCTATCGGTATTGCAGAAAAGGCTAACAAGGTTCGTCAGAAACCTCTTCGTGTTATCTTGAACGGTCTTGGAAAAGATGCAGCACAGATTATTTCACGTATCAACGGATTTACATATGTTGAGACAAAGTATGACTACAAGGAAGCTAAGCTTAATGTAGAATTCGAGAAGGCATATTCTGAAGGACTTCGTGCATCTGTTAAGTGTTATGGTGCTGATGATGTTCAGGAAGGTGTTGCAATTATGCATTATGAGAACGTTGGTGTATCTATTACAGGTAACTCAACAAACCCAACACGTTTCCAGCATCCAGTTGCAGGTACATATAAGAAAGAATGTATCGAGCAGGGTAAGAAGTACTTCTCAGTAGCATCAGGTGGTGGTACAGGACGTACACTTCATCCAGATAACATGGCAGCAGGTCCTGCTTCTTATGGTATGACAGATACATTAGGACGTATGCATTCTGACGCTCAGTTTGCAGGTTCTTCATCTGTACCAGCTCACGTTGAGATGATGGGACTTATTGGTATGGGTAATAACCCAATGGTTGGTGCTACAGTAGCAGTTGCCGTTTCTGTTCAGGAAGCAGCAGACGCAGGTAAGTTCTAATCGGTAGATGGATTAAAATCTTATAAAACTGTATAAAACAGGTATTTTAGGGCAAATCAAATTCGATGGTCATCGGTTTGATTTGCCCTTTTGCTTTTTACTGTCGAAGAAATTAAAATAAAGACAACTACAAATCTGGATTTGAAGGAGAAAAGAAATCAGGAAATACTTTCACAAGGATGCTTATATAAATTGGCATTGTACTAACGAACATTTTAATGTGGATGAGTATATTATTGCAAATAGCAGTGTTATTTACCAAATAGCAGTGTGCAGTGTAAAACGTTATTTTTTGAATAATAGTACAAATATAATACATAAGATATTGAAGAAATGCACATAATAGGATTTGCACATATTGAAGGAATGTATGTTTTGTGATATAACATACTTATATTGGTGGAGGTAATTATGTATTTTAAAAGAGAAGTATACGATAAATTATTGGAATGGAAAAAGCTATATTCAGAAAAATATGTTGTATTGCTGGAAGGTGCAAGGCGAGTTGGCAAGTCGACCATTGCGGAGACCTTTGCAAAAAATGAATATAGATCTTATATTATGATTGATTTTTCTAAAACAACAAGTAATATTCTGGAATGTTTTGATGATATAGGGAATTTAAATATTTTTTTTCTGAGGCTGCAGGCAGAAACCGGAATCACATTGTATGAACATGAATCTCTCATTATTTTTGACGAAGTACAGATGTTTCCAAAAGCAAGACAAGCAATAAAGCATCTTGTACATGACGGCAGGTACAGTTATCTGGAAACAGGCTCTTTGATTTCGATAAAGAAAAATGTAAAGGACATTTTGATTCCATCAGAGGAAATGAAGATCGAAGTATATCCCATGAATTATGAAGAATTCTGTGATGCTACGGGTAGTAATTATAGGCTATTGCAGCAGATTTATGATAGTGGAGCAGCTATTGGGCAGGCAACAAACCGAAAATTAATGAGAGATTTGAGAATCTATATGGCGGTAGGAGGAATGCCACAGGCGGTAGAAGCGTATATCAATGGGAAAAACTTTTCTGAAATAGATATGGTAAAAAGGCAGATCATATCTTTGTATGAGGAAGATTTTAAGAAAATCGATGCCTCCGGAAGAATATCGGCATTATATCATGCGATTCCGGCACAGTTGGCAAAGGATGTAAGAAAATATCGTATTACTACAGCAATCGGAAAAAGAAATAATACCAAGGCAGAAGAATTATTATATGAATTGATAGATTCGAAAACAGTTTTGCCATGTTACAATTCTACCAATCCAAGGGTTAGCCTGACGGACACGAAGGATTTTGAAAGTTACAAGTTATACCTGTCAGATACAGGATTGTTTATTACGCTGATGTTTATTGATCGCCCGATGACGGAAAATGATATTTATGCAAAGTTGCTTGCTGATAAATTACCTGCAAATCTGGGGTATCTGTATGAGAATCTGGTCGCTCAAATGATTGCAGCGTCGGGAAGAGAACTGTACTATCATACTTGGGAAAAAAAGGGAAGCACACATTATTATGAGGTAGATTTCCTGGTTTCAGAAGGATGCAAAATAAATGCATTTGAAATTAAATCTTCTGGAACCGGAAAGCATGAATCCATAAGAGAATTTTGCAATAACTTTTCTCAGAACATCAGTAAGGCATATTTAATATCACAGAAGGATGCAGGTAAAGAAGAAAATTTATTGTTAAAACCGTTTTATCTCTTCCCTTTTCTGATAAAATGAGATAAACAAAAATGTAATGAATTAGGTCTTGATGAAGAGCAGAAATAGTTAATAAAGAGAGGTGCATATGCTATGCCAGGTATACTCGTGGTTGAAGATGATGAAAATTTAAATCGTGGAATTACATTCTCACTGAAAAAATCCGG
>OMGW01000762.1_pt1 | contig 11757 bp, 9 predicted proteins | sample 1646131 | NCBI WGS metagenome assembly OMGW01 (sample SAMN05578588, study PRJEB25193) | human gut metagenome | biome: Human Microbiome; feature: human-associated habitat; material: feces | host: Homo sapiens | place: USA:Birmingham
TAGTACCGCCGGTTGAACCGCCGGTTGAACCACCTGTAGTACCGCCGGTTGAACCACCGGTTGAACCACCGGTTGAACTACCTGTAGTACTACCGGTTGAGCCGCCCGTTGTAGTACCGCCGGTTGTATCGCCGCCGGTTGCTGTGTTACCGGTTGTATTGCCGGTCGTTGAATTACTGCCGTTTTCTCTATTGGAGTCGCCGGAAGTATTAGCAGTAGAATTGCTGTCGTCTTCTGTGGAAGAGTTCGATTTGCTTCCGTATGAATATCCATGTCCGGAACATGTTTCGGTAGGCAGTGTGTCTTTTGCAAAATATTCTGTAATAGACGGGCATCCGCTTCCTGCGAGTTTTCCTGTAATTGTACAGATGCTTTTACGTTCAACGGAAGAAGGAACTTTGAAATCTTTTTCTTCCAGATTCTCGTGAATACGGCTCATGATACCTTTCCAGAGTCTGAAACGGAAACTTGTGTCATAATCACATTCCTTGTTGTCGTCATATCCTCCCCATACGGCACAGGTGTAATATGGTGTAAATCCACAGAACCATAAGTCCTTGTTGGAAGTTGTGGTACCAGTTTTACCGGCTACCGGCATATTAGGAAGCTGGCATGCAGTACCGGTACCGGAATTGACGACATCTTCCATTGCGCTGGTGAGAAGGTATGCTGTACTGTCTTTGAGGACGGTATGTGATTCGCCGGTACCATCCAGAAGGACATTGCCATCATGGTCAACTACTTTGCTGTAAAGCGTTGGTTTATTATATTCGCCGCCGTTGGCAATCGTTGCATATGCTGCACACATTTCGTAATTGTAGACACCTTCTGTGATACCACCAAGAGCAAGAGTCTGGGAAGTGCTGTCATCGAACACTTTTCCATTGATCGTCTTATTTTTTACAAGAGTACTGATTCCAAATTTCTGACAATACTCATAGCCTAATTCCTGAGTGATTTCATCACTTAATTTTACAGCTACTACGTTGATGGAACGTTTGATACCTTCACGGAGAGTTGTAGTACCGCCATATTGCTTATTGGCATTTCTTAAAACCTGTCCGTTTTTCAGTGTATATGGTTCATCATCAATTGTTGTTGCAAGAGTTTTGTCACAGGAATCTAATGCCGGTGCATAAGCCGCAAGAATCTTGAATGTAGATCCCGGCTGTCTCTTAGAACCCTGGTAGGCTCTGTTAAGACCAAGGCTGGAAGCTTTTTCTCCACGTCCGCCGACCATTGCTTTAATCTGTCCGGTCTTCTGATCCATGATCGTGATAGAAGACTGTGGCTGCGGAGTGATCGTGATACGTTCATCATAAGTATCTCCCTCCCTGGCAATTGTTGCTTTCCATTCTTCGACCATTGCTCTGGCAGCATCTTCGCTGGAATATAAAAGTCCCTGATCTTTTCCGTAAGTTTCTTTTACATAATTCTTGATGTTATTGCTGCCATAATTTTCCGTTGATCCATCGGCACGGGTTACAGTCAGTGCATAATCCAGACCATATTCTTTCAGTCCCGGATAATTGGAATCATCATTGGCTTCTTCATCGCAGATCTGCTGCATGGTCTGATTCTGTGTAGAATAAATACTAAGACCGCCGCTGTAAACAGCATTATAAGCCTGCGTATCAGTATAACCAAGCTGGTCTTTCAGATCCTGAATAACCTGCTGGGCAAGTGCATCAACAAAATAACTATAGGTATTATCTGCCTGAGAAGCAGTATTGGTTGTCTGGATCCGCGCATATACATCATCGGCAAGTGCTTCATCATATTGTTTCTGGCTGATATAATCCTGTTCCAGCATATTCTTTAATACTTTATTGCGTCTTACTTTATTGTTATCCGGATGAGTAATCGGATCATAAGTACTTGGACTTTGTGTGATTCCGGCAATGACTGCACATTCAGATAAGGTCAGGTCAGATACATCTTTTCCGAAATAACGCTGCGATGCAGCCTGAACCCCGAGACAGTTCTGCCCAAGATTGATCGTATTCAGATAACTTTCAATGATCTCGCTTTTATCCATTTTCTTTTCAATCTGTAAAGCAAGATACTGTTCCTGGATCTTACGCTGGAATTTGTCATAAAACGTTTTTTCTTTGGTAAAGTTCGGGAACACATTGTTCTTGATCAGCTGCTGTGTAAGAGTACTGGCACCTTCGGTGAAATTACCACCTCTTGCAATGCCGACTACTGCAGCACGGGCAATACCCTGCAGATCTATACCGTTGTGTTTGTAAAAACGTTCATCTTCAATCGCAACAAAAGCATGCTGCAGATCTTTGGGTATCTCATCAACGGATTTGTATACCCTGTTAGAACCGGAAGATACAAATCGTTCAATCTCTGTGCTGCCGTCATCGGCGTAGACGAAAGTGGTAAATCCTTTCGGTTTAACGTCAGATGCGGAGACATGAGGAGTATCATCAATGATCTTTTTTATAAAAAGACCGCCGCCGGCTACTCCGACTACTGCTGCAAGAACAATACAGATCAGTAATGCTTTGAATAAACGGACAACGATACGTTTTCCCTGCATCGTAGATTTGGACGTTATTTTTTTCTGCCTTTTCGCAGCCTTTTTCTTTCCATAATTCATGCGTTTAGGCCTCCTTTATACCAGGTTATTATAGCAAATGTACACTATTTTATAAAGAAAAAAATGAAAACTTCATATTAGACTAGGAAAATCTTAAGAAATTAGGTATTATATTATGTATAAATTTACAAATTATACGAAAGGACGACAAAATGTTACCAGAATACAGAACCATCTATCAGGGCGGAGAAGATGAGATTGTAGAAAAAAAATCAAGATTTATCGCAACTGTAATACCGGTGGAGAATGAAGAAGAAGCACTGGAATTTATAGAAAAGACAAAAAAGAAATACTGGGATGCCAGACATAACTGTTTTGCATATGTGATCGGAGAGAGAGGACAGCTTCAGCGCTGCAGTGATGACGGAGAGCCGAACGGAACAGCCGGAAAACCAATGTTGGATGTATTGCTTGGAAATGAACTGAGGAATGTAGCTGTGGTTGTAACACGTTATTTTGGCGGTACACTGCTTGGGACAGGAGGGCTGGTTCGGGCTTATTCACAAGCTGTGAAAGCCGGTCTGCGGGCATCGGTCGTGATAACGAAGATTCTGGGTGTGAAACTTCATATAGAGACAGATTATACAACATTCGGTAAGATCCAGTACATTCTGGCCCAGAGAGAGCTGAAGATACTGGATACGGTATATACGGATAAAGTAGAATTGGAAGTACTGATCCCGAAGACGGAACTGGAACAGGTGATGCATGCAATTACGGAAGGGACGAACGCACAGGCAGATATGACACCGAAAGAAGAGTGTTATTATGCTGAGATTGACGGTGTGCCAACGGTTTTGGAATAATTGCTTTGATGGTTTCTGGTGCATACAGGAAATAAAAAAGAGACGGCATGATAGGCTGCCGTCTCTTTTTTGCATCCTGCATTACAGGTATTGTGTTGCATTTTATATAGAATTTTAAGAAAATTCTGGTTCGATCAATCCAAATGTTCCGTTCTTACGTCTATATACAACATTTACTTCGTCAGACTCTGCGTTACAGAATACATAAAAATCATGTCCAAGAAGTTCCATCTGTACACATGCATCTTCCGGATACATAGGTTTAAATCCGAATTTTTTGGTACGTACGATTTTAATCTCGCCGTCATCTTCAATATTATCTTCGGCGTCAAAGAATTCCTGTTTGAAGTTACCGCCTTCCTGTTCACGTGCTACCAGTTTATTTTTATATTTACGAAGTTGACGTTCGATGACTTCTTCTACAAGATCAATCGATACATACATATCAGAACTTTCCTGTTCGGAACGAACCAGACCACCCTTTACAGGAATTGTTACTTCAATTTTCTGATGTCCTTTCTGTACACTTAAGGTTACGTGAATCTCTGTATTCGGAGTAAAGTACCTTCCTAACTTTCCTAACTTGCTTTCTACGGCCTCTCTTAAGCCTGGTGTTACATCGATGTTCTTTCCAATAATAATAAATTTCATGATGCCCAACTCCTTTGCGACATAATTTCAAATAAATGTACGTTATACAATCATCAAATAAGAAAAATAAAATCTGACAATTGTTATTCGAACCGTCAATCTATCTGATATATGTAGTATAGCATGTTTGGACGTTAATGTATAGCACGAATTACCTGAATTCTCGAAATTTTTCCATCATGTAGTTTCGCAACACGTAGACCGCAGTCGGGGAAGTAATAACAGGCACCGACACGAGGAGTGATATTGTGTTCGTCGAGATGAGGGAGCAACACATCCGCAAGAGTGTCATCTGTTTTATGAGGAATGTTCACACTCAGGATTTTATTGACAACCTTAGCTTTGGTTGAGGCCCGAAATACAGTTTCATCTGCAACATCGAATTCTGAGAACAGGTATTTCCTTGTTGCGAATAAGACTGCTATCGAGCAGACCCCGATCAGACTGCTGTAGATAGAAGAGCGGTCCATGATAATATGTCTCGCAATTGCAAAAAGCAGAACTTCAAATACTGTGCTTGGAGAATGCGAATACATCATACGGATCAGCTCTACACCGATGATCAGATTAAAACAAACCTCAAGAAGATCATCGTAATTTGGATAGGTGTTCAGATGAGGGATATTCTGAAGTGAACATACCATACGGAAGCAAAGCAGAATGATACCGATCGCAAGCATAAAAGCGATCACATACTCCAAAATCGCCGCCACCTGTTTGAGAATGTGAGAGATAAATTCTTTCATTCGTTGGATTCCTTTCTCATAATAGATTTCCGCTGTAATTTCAGTATAAGTGAAAAGAATGTATTTGCCAATACATATTTTGATATAAAAAAGAGTTGCAGGAGTATTTACAGAAAAAAAAGAGACAGGTTTTCCTGTCTCTTTTATCCGGTGGGGTATAGATTACCGGTTTACACGTTTTCTCATCTTAGGATCCAGAATCTTCTTACGAATACGGAGTGATTCCGGAGTAACCTCCAGAAGTTCATCTGTATCGATGAAGTCGATTGCCTGCTCCAGACTGAGGACCGTCGGAGGTGTCAGACGAAGTGCATCATCTGCGCTGGAAGAACGAGTATTGGTAAGATGCTTGGTCTTACATACATTTACTTCGATATCATCTGTTTTTGCATTTTCACCGATGACCATACCGGAATAAACTTTTTCACCGGCACCGATGAAGAGTGTTCCACGCTCCTGAGCACTGTACAGACCATAAGTTACAGACTCACCGGTCTCGTATGCAATCAGAGATCCCTGTTTACGATACTGGATATCTCCCTTATATGGAGCGTATCCGTCGAATGCAGTGTTCATGATACCATTTCCCTTTGTGTCTGTCAGGAAATCACCACGGTAACCGATCAGACCACGGGATGGGATACGGAACTCAAGACGTGTATATCCACCATTGGCAGCACCCATTGTCTGTAATTCACCTTTTCTCTGGCTCAGTTTATCAATAACGACACCAGTGTATTCATCAGGTACATCAATGTAAGCAATCTCCATTGGCTCAAGAAGTTTACCATTCTCGTCTTTGTGATACAGAACCTCAGCTTTGCTGACTGCGAATTCATATCCTTCACGTCTCATATTCTCGATTAGAACGGAAAGGTGAAGTTCACCACGTCCGGATACTTTGAATGCGTCCATGTTTTCGGTATCTTCAACACGAAGGCTGACATCTGTGTTCAGTTCGCGCATCAGACGATCACGTAAGTGACGGGAAGTTACATATTTTCCTTCCTGTCCGGCAAACGGACTGTCATTTACAACGAAATCCATAGAGATTGTTGGTTCAGAAATCTTCTGGAACGGAATTGGTGTCGGATTTTCAGGTGAGCAGAGTGTATCACCGATGGAAATGTCAGAGATACCTGAAATTGCCACGATTGCACCGATAGATGCTTCTTTTACTTCTACTTTCTGCAGACCGTCAAATTCATATAATTTACTGATCTTAACTTTCTTCTGTTTGTCAGGATCATGATGGTTGACAACAACCATGTCCTGGTTAACTGCGATCGTACCGTTATCTACTTTACCAACACCGATACGTCCAACATATTCATTATAGTCGATCGTACTGATCAGAACCTGAGTCGGTGCTTCCGGATCACCTTCTGGTGCAGGAATATAATCCAGAATGGTCTCAAACAGAGGCTTCATGTCTTTCATTTCATCCGAAATCTCAAGTGCAGCCACACCATTCTTAGCGGATGCGTATACGAATGGGCAGTCTAACTGTTCATCAGAAGCACCAAGGTCAATGAGCAGTTCCAGAACTTCATCGATAACTTCTTCGGCTCTTGCTTCCGGACGGTCAATCTTATTGATACATACGATGACCGGAAGTTTTAACTCCATTGCCTTGCGGAGTACAAATTTGGTCTGCGGCATAGCACCCTCAAACGCATCAACAACGAGGATAACACCATTAACCATTTTAAGGACACGTTCTACTTCGCCGCCGAAATCAGCATGTCCCGGAGTATCTATAATATTGATTTTTACACCGTTATAGGTGACGGCAGTATTCTTGGAGAGGATCGTGATTCCACGTTCTCTTTCGATATCGTTAGAGTCCATGACACGTTCTGCTACTTCCTGATTTTCACGGAATACACCGCTTTGCTTTAATAATTCATCTACTAATGTTGTCTTACCATGGTCAACATGGGCAATAATCGCGATATTACGTACATCTTCACGTTTTGTCTTCATTACGAATCTTCCTTTTCTCTACCTATTATTATCTGCAACCACATTAGTTTATCACATTTTTTGAAATTTACAAGTATTTAGTTCTAAAATGCTGATTTGATTCATAGACTTTGTAATGACTTAAAATACGATCCAGAGGAAGGGAGATTACAAAATTATGTCAGATAAGATGATTGAGAACAACCAGGTAACTATGATGGGAGAAATCGTATCCCCGTTTTTATTCAGCCATGAAGTATTCGGAGAAGGCTTTTATATGGTAGAAGTGGATGTGAAAAGACTCAGTAATTCCAAAGACAGGATACCGCTGATGATTTCAGAACGTCTGATAGATGTTTCGAAAGATTATACAGGGGAATTTATTATGGTAAACGGACAATTCCGGTCTTACAACAGGCATGAAGAGATGAAAAACAGATTGATTCTTTCTGTTTTTGTCAGAGAACTCTTTTTTATTGAAGAAGAGCTTGACGGGGCAAAGACGAATCAAATCTTACTGGATGGATATATCTGTAAACAGCCGGTATATAGAAAAACACCGCTGGGAAGGGAAATCGCAGATCTGTTGCTGGCAGTGAACAGACCGTACGGGAAATCCGATTACATTCCATGTATCTGCTGGGGAAGGAATGCCAGATTCGCTTCTGCATTTGAAGTTGGGGAGCACGTGCAGGTGGTTGGAAGAATTCAGAGCCGTGAATATACGAAGAAGATCACAGAAACAGAAACACAGAAAAGAGTTGCCTACGAGGTATCGGTCAGCAAGCTGGAATGTATGGATGAGCCGGTGTAAAGGATGAATTTTCGATAAGGGTTCGGATTGACATCATATTTAATTGATGATAGAATTTCATTAGATTATATGAAAGTCAGGAGGATCACTATGGCTATTTTTACAGGAGCCGGCGTGGCAATAGTCACACCATTTAATGAAGATGGAAGTATTAACTATGACAGACTTGATGAGTTGATCGAGTTTCATTGTGCACATAAAACAGACAGCATTGTAATCTGTGGTACAACAGGAGAGTCTGCTACCATGACAGAAGAAGAACACATGCAGTGTGTGAAATTTACAATCGACCGTGTGAATAAGAGAGTTCCGGTTATCGCGGGAACAGGTTCCAATTGTACACGTACTGCAATAGACATGTCAAAAGAAGCTTCCGAGTATGGAGCAGACGGTCTGCTTCTGGTTACACCTTATTACAATAAAGCAACACAGAACGGACTTATCGGACATTTCAGTGCGGTAGCAAAAGAAGTGACAGCACCGATCATTATGTACAGTGTTGCCAGCAGAACAGGCTGTAATATTGAACCTGCAACAGTTGCAAGACTGGTAAAAGATGTAGATAATATCGTGGGCATCAAAGAAGCATCAGGAAATATCTCACAGGTTGCAAAGATCATGAACCTGACAGACGGTAATGTTGACCTCTATTCAGGAAATGATGATCAGATCGTGCCGGTATTATCACTTGGAGGAAAAGGTGTGATCTCTGTACTGTCGAATGTGGCACCGGATGCAGCACATGACATTTGTGAGAAGTATTTTGAAGGGGATGTGAAAGGAAGTGCAGAACTTCAGCTGAAGGCACTCCCTCTGATCGATCAGTTATTCTGTGAAGTGAATCCAATCCCGGTTAAGAAAGCAATGCAGCTGATGGGAATCGACTGTGGCCCGCTTCGCATGCCGCTTACAGAGATATCCCCTGAACATGAGAAGAATCTTGCTCAGGCAATGAAAGATTTCGGTATTCAGTTAGTATAATAAAAAGACAGAAGGATATCATACGTCTATGGTATCCTTTGTTTTTACCGGCATACGCCCGGAAGAAGCATGTATACAGAGGAGGACAAGAATATGGTAAAAGCGATTATGCATGGATGTAACGGACATATGGGACGTGTTATTACAGATATTATCAAGAACACAGAAGGAATTGAACTTGTAGCAGGTATTGATAAATACACCAAAGTGCCAAATGAGTACCCTGTATTTGAGAACATTGGTGCGTGCGATGTGGAAGCGGACGTTATCATTGATTTTTCGAATGCAGCGGCAGCAGATGAATTGTTGGGTTATTGCGTGGAGAAGCAGGTGCCGGTCGTACTTTGTACAACAGGACTTTCAGAAGAGCAGCTTGCAAAGGTGGAAGAATCTGCAAAGAAAGTTGCAGTTTTAAAATCTGCAAATATGTCACTTGGAATCAACCTGCTTCTGAAGATCCTTCAGGATGCTACTAAGGTACTTTCACCGGCAGGATATGATATCGAACTGGTAGAGAAGCACCATAATCAGAAGCTGGATGCACCAAGCGGTACTGCACTTGCGCTGGCTGATTCTATCAATGAAGCAGCGGATAATCAGTATCATTATGTATATGATAGAAGCCAGGTGCGCCAGAAACGCGACGGAAAAGAAATCGGAATTTCAGCTGTACGCGGAGGAACGATCGTTGGAGATCATGAGGTGCTCTTTGCAGGGCAGGATGAAGTGATCGAGTTCAAACATACAGCGTATTCCAAAGCGGTATTTGGAAAAGGAGCAGTGGAGGCTGCAAAGTTTCTGGCAGGAAAACCGGCCGGAAGATATGATATGTCAGATGTGATCCAGTTCTAAAATGTGATATGATATAAGATATTGGAATCTAAAGTCCCATCTATGATGCCGGTGGATTGTTCTGTGCTTTGTGCTCACACAATCCCGGCATCTTAAAAAATAAAGGGGAGACCGGGAGGTAATTATGAGACAATTGGAGGAACGTTATCTGGAAAGACTTTCTCAACTGTATCCGACCATCGCCAAAGCTTCTACAGAGATCATCAATCTGCAGGCGATCTTAAATCTGCCAAAGGGTACAGAACATTTTCTGACGGACATTCATGGGGAATACGAGGCATTCGCACATGTTTTAAAGAATGGCTCTGGTTCTGTGCGCCGTAAAATTGATGATGTATTCGGTAATACTTTGAGTAGCAGGGACAAACAGACGCTTGCTACTCTTATTTATTATCCGAAAGAGAAGATGGACCGGATCAAGAAGACGGAAAAGAATATGGAAGACTGGTATAAGATCACACTATATCGCCTGATCGAAATCTGCAAAAGAACCGCCAGCAAGTATACCAGATCAAAGGTCAGAAAAGCATTGCCCGCAGATTTTGCATATGTGATTGAAGAGCTGATCACGGAGAAAAAGGATATGACGGATAAAGAGTCTTACTATAATGCAATCGTAAGCACGATCATCCGCATCGGAAGGGCAGAGAAATTTATTATTGCCATGAGTGAACTGATCCAACGGCTGACGGTAGACCATCTGCATATTGTGGGGGATATTTATGACAGAGGACCGGGACCGCATATTATCATGGACAAGCTGATGGACTATCATTCGGTAGATATCCAGTGGGGCAACCATGATGTCCTGTGGATGGGTGCGGCAGCCGGGCAGAGAGGATGTATTGCCAATGTGATCCGTATCTGTGCGAGATATGGAAATCTGGACATTCTGGAAGAAGGATATGGAATCAATCTGCTTCCGCTGGCAACATTTGCCATGAATACATATCGGGATGATCCGTGCGAATGTTTCAAATTAAAAGGCAGTCCGAATTACAGTGCAAGTGAGATGCTGCTGGATGTGAAGATGCACAAAGCGATTTCGGTGATCCAGTTCAAGGTAGAAGGGCAGATTATCAAGAAAAATCCGGGATTTAAACTGGATAAACGCAATCTCCTGCATCATATTGACTATGAAAAGGGTACAATTGAACTGGATGGGAAAGAATATAAAATGCTGGATTCGAATTTCCCGACAATTGACCCGAAAAAGCCATATGCACTTACCAAAGAAGAAGAGGATATTATGGAGCGTTTGGAAAGGGCATTTGAAAACTGTGAAAAATTACAGAGCCATATGCATTTCCTGTTGAACAAAGGCGGATTATATAAAGTGTATAATGGAAATCTGTTATATCATGGCTGTGTACCATTAAAAGAAGATGGCAATCTGAAGAGTGTGAGGATTTTCGGTCATACATATAAGGGGAAAGGTCTCTATGAAGTCCTTGAAAGTTATGTAAGAAAAGGATTCTATGCTATGGATTCCAAGGAAAAAGAACGTGGAAAAGACATTATGTGGTATATCTGGCTGAGCGAGAATTCACCACTGTTCGGTAAAGACAAGATGGCGACGTTCGAACGTTATTTCCTGGCAGAAAAAGAGACACATAAAGAGAAGAAAAATCCATATTATCTGTTGCTGGAAGATGAAAAGGTAATCTGCCATATACTGAAAGAATTCGGACTGGAAAATGAAGATGCGCATATTATCAACGGTCATGTACCGGTAAAATGCAAAGATGGGGAAAAACCGATCAAGTGCGGCGGAAAAGTTCTGGTGATCGATGGTGGATTTTCGAGAGCGTATCAGAAAGAAACAGGTATTGCAGGATATACATTGATTTACAATTCTTATGGACTGATCCTGGCTGCGCATGAGCCGTTTGAATCTACAGAAGCGGCCATTGAGAAGGAAAGTGATATACATTCAGACAGTACCGTAGTTAAACGGACATTGGAACGTAAAAAAGTGGAAGATACCGATGTGGGAAGACATCTGAAAGAACAGATCGCAGATTTGGAAGTGCTCCTTGCAGCATACAGAAGTGGTGTGATAGCAGAGAGACTGTAGAAATGTAAAAAAATACCAGTATCAGCAGCATACGGATTTTGTATATATTTTCAAAAAATGCAGATATTACTGATGACAGGTAATACTTGATGGCAGATGAAAAATATACGAAAGGAAGATTGTACAATGAAACAATGGAAAAAAATGCTGCTGATATTAATGTGTGCAGGAGCAATGTCGGGGCTGACCGGCTGTGGAAATAATAGATCGGAAGAGCGTCGTGTAGGGAAAGAGTGTAGATCTCGGTGGTCGCC
>OMGW01000774.1_pt1 | contig 11610 bp, 9 predicted proteins | sample 1646131 | NCBI WGS metagenome assembly OMGW01 (sample SAMN05578588, study PRJEB25193) | human gut metagenome | biome: Human Microbiome; feature: human-associated habitat; material: feces | host: Homo sapiens | place: USA:Birmingham
GCAGGAAAAGCACTGTGGCATCTGCCATATCAAGAGGCAAGACAGCAGAATGTGTTGATTACTGTCGAAAATTACCGATTAGTCTCGATTCATGAAATGCAGGAAGAAGAAAAAGTCGCTGACATCTGGAAACGGATGAAAAAGCAATGCGAAGTCAGTGACGTGCTCGTATTGAATAAGAATGGAGAAATCAGCTGCTACTATGTAGATGAAAACTATCCACAGTATCTGGCCGGATTCATTCGTATCAACACATCCGGAGCACTGATCACTATGGAAACTGAGAATTATCAGATTGATGGAAAAAAAGGAAACTGGATTGCGACAGACACCATCATCATCAATGGAAAGCAGTTTTATCTGATGGAGCATCAGGTATACCGGGATCAGGCGCAGGGGGTTATCCTAGATGCCTATGGAAAAATGGTTGTCGAAGAATGTAAGAAATTCGATGAAAAGACAAAACAAAAGATTCATGATTACATCCAACAGCAGGTACCGCTAAATCCGGTCGAACAGCTAAAACAAGATGGTAAAATCCGTCTGGAACATTACCAGAAATTCTACCAGAACGGCACTTATGAACGAAGCAGAGAATCTGGTACAGAAGCTAACTATGATATGGTGGACGGTCTGGTGAATAATCAGAAGAAGAACCTGGAAAAAATTTCTGATGCACGCAACAACAAACAGACGTCCCGAAATCAACAAAATAATAAACCTAAGAAACGAAGATCCGTAATCAAACGACTGCATCAGAAACAGATTGCCATTGCTCGCCGGTCCGGAAAGCCGATACCAAAGTACCTAGATCAGGAAATGGAAAGAAAGCGGGGATAGAATATGCGAAGGTTAAAGTGTGAAAAAGAAACGATTATTCTGACTAATGAAGATGATGGATTCTATGATGTGTATACCTTCAATCAGAGCTTGCAGAAACGGTTGAGGTCTTTTGCGGAGAAGTATCCGGATGATTGCTGGTTGAAAGGATCTTCGGAGGATGGTAGTGAAACGTATATGATTAAAAAAGGGCGGTTATCATTGAATTTAAGACCACCCTATTCCAAGGATAGAATTCATAAAGCAACCGAACGAATTATTGAAGAACAGAAAGGGCAATCGAAGGATTCATAGAATGCGATTTAAGAGAAAAAAGCCTCATGACCATGAGGAAAAATGAAAGCAAAATACGTTAGTTGATAAAGTGTATAGGCTCAAAAGGGAAAGTGTCCTTTTGGGCCTTATTTTGTGCTTTTTTATAATAGATACCACAATATATGCCAGGGGTTTTATATCCCACCTATTGTTCTACACTATAACCATCAAAGAAAAGTAGCTAAAGGAAGGAGGGCGTATCAGGGGATATTTAGTAATTGCAATGTTATGGTATGCAATGTGGTGCGTGAAACTATTTTTACATTATCATGCTGGTTTACATGGAACTTGGTAATACGCCCTCAATCCGGATAGTGACATTGCCTTTCAGATTAATATTTAAGTGTTAGAACTGGGACTGATTTTGGTAGATGTCGAAAATAAAATTATTATGCCAATATTGAAAAAATGCTAGGTTTATGATATTATAATGCTGTTTTTTTTACAGGAGGATTACAGATAAATGGTTTCAAATACTATAAAGAAAATACGGCAGAAGATTTTTTTATCACAAGAAGAGTTTGCAAAAGAATTAAATGTATCTGTATCAACTATCAATCGTTGGGAGACAGGAAAGGTAAAACCAAATCTTACAGCAATGAAAAAACTTAAACGTTTTTGTGAGAAAAATAATCTAAAATTTGATGCGTTGGAAAGTGAATGGCTTAATGAAACGCAAAATTAATATTTTGAAAGAAGGACTAAATCTATGAGAAAAGTATCATATAAAAAAGACGTGAATTACTACAAACTTTCCTCGTATTTATCTGATAAACAATTTGATGAATCGTATGCGCTTATTAGCCATTATATACAGTTACAGGGAAATGAAGAGGCTGAAGAATATAAAAAATTACTTTTAGAAAAAGGAGTCAATGTTAAAAATTTGCCGTTGACGGATGTGTTCAACAAAGAATTTGATATTCCGTTTCCATCGGAAAACAAAGAATTTACCTTTATTGATTTGTTTGCAGGTATTGGTGGATTTCGTTTAGCTATGCAAAAATATGGTGGAAAATGTGTTTTTTCTTCAGAGTGGGATGAAGCGGCAAAACAAACATATTTTGAAAATTATGGAGAAGTACCGTTTGGAGACATAACAAAACCTGAAACTAAAGCCTTAATTCCAGAAAAATTTGATGTTCTTTGTGCTGGATTTCCATGTCAACCATTTAGTTATTCTGGTCAAAAATTAGGATTTAAGGATAAAACAAAAGGTACACTATTTTTTGATGTATGTGAAATCTTAAAGGAAAAGCAGCCACAGGCTTTCTTTTTGGAGAATGTTAAAGGAATTGTGTCTCATGAAAAGGGAAAAACAATAGAAACTATTAGAAGCATTTTAACGGATGAACTAGGATACGATATCCACGAAAAAGTCCTTTGTTCGCTTGATTTTGGAGTTCCGCAAAAAAGAGAACGATGGTATTGTGTTGGTTTCAAGAAAAAGACAGATTTTGAATTCCCTAAAGGAATGAAACCAGGTACTACGCTTAGAGATATTATTGATTTAGATAATGATGATCCTTCATTGAAGCTTCCAGAATTTGAATTAAACCGTATTAAATATCATTTTGCTCATTCATCTGAAATAAGGGTAAAACATGATAATTCAAAATATGCACCCAATACCAAAAAAGGTAAGTATGGAATATATTCGTTTCAAAAACCTGATGGAAGTTTGAGATTTCATGTAGGGGATCGAGCAAAAACTCAGATTCAGGAAGCATTTTACTCATGTTTGGATTCATATGCATCAACGATAATTGCCAATAGAACACCAAAGCTTTGGGATATAGAGAGAAAATTATCTATTCGCGAATCTGCTAGATTGCAGGGATTTCCAGACAATTTTAGGGTTCCAGTTTCTGACGCCCAGGGGTACAAACAATTTGGAAATTCTGTATCGGTTCCTGTTTTAGAAGAAATAGGAGAAGTTATAAAAAAACATCTAGAGTTGGAGGATAAATAACAATGTATTATTTTACAGCTGATACGATTGCACAAGCTAATAAAGAAATAGAGACTCTTGATGCAAAAACAGGTGGATTGTTGTGTATTTTACAGAGTTTACCGGAAAATCTTGAAGAAAATGTCAGTTATACTATTAATGGTGAATTGTTGCGTAAGCATTTAAGCTTTGTTTTTGATAAGATACCAAGAGATTCTTTTGATAATGCAAAATCCAGTTATATTATTTTTGCTAAAAATTGGTCAAACACATTTTTTAAAAGCATTATTAAAAATAAGATCGATATATTATCATGTGCAGTATTTTTCTTAAGAAGATATGGTTTTGAAAGAGAATTTACAAATGAAGAAGTAATAGATACGTTTATCAAACTATTTAATTTGAAAAATTATAGAGATGAATGGTTTATTGATAGAAGTAACTTCACTTTAGTATATAACCAATCTGATATAGAAGAAAATCAAACGAAATTCTACCTTGAGCGAGGATATGTTAAAGAGTTTAAATCTATTCTTTTCAATGGAGTTATTCAAAAGTCAGCAGCTGACTTAAAAGCTGCAGGACAAATTCAAACACTATATTCTGGCTCAGGAATTCAAAAATGTTTTCTTTTATCAGATGAACCACTTGATAAATATTATATAATGAATAATTCTAAACTGGATAATTATGATTACGAAGCGCAAAACGAATATGAAAAAGCTGCCAAATACTTACAATCTTATGTTTCAGAAACGGGATTTGATATTCCAACTAAGAAAGAGGATGTAAAAGCAGTATTAATGGATTTTAAGGCAAAGTATTCTCCAGAAATTTTAAAGAACTTATCAGATGACGAGCTTCTTGATTATATCTTTTATACAGTTGGTGAAAACCAAGAGGCTCTATGCTGTTGGCTTGAAATGAATAAGAATTGTCGACAGTATTTCGGTAGCATTTCAGGTGGATCAGCGTATAAATTTGGTTTGTTCCAAAAACAAAAAACAGGAGAATGGACAACAGGTAGTCCACAGAAACCACAAGTAATCACAGAAGATGATGCGTTGGAACTTGGGCGTAATATTCGAGATGCATTGGTAAAAGGAGCAGAAATTGTTCGCAATGCAACCCTTGGTTCTCTTGAGGATTATGAACAACTGGATTCTACTCTTTGGAATGAGGTTGGAGAGCCATATTGCAATTGGAGTTGGTTCCATAAATATTTGGCTATAGCGAATCCAGATAAATTGAGCTGCTTTCATTCTTCTGAATGGCAGCGGCATATCCTTTATGCATTAAAAATCAAGCCGAGTGATAAATATTTTGCTCGTAGTGGTCAGCTAGCCATGATTGAAAATTATGCAGAGTGGTGTTATAGCGAATTTGGAAATGTGTTGTTTGAACGATTTGGTGGCATTATTCAGTTCGTTAGAATAGGAACTTCTGATAATACGAAAAATTATGCCACAGAATGGAACCAAAAGTCTGTTGTTGGTATTGGATGGAGAGATATTGGTTCACTTGAAAGTTATATCGCAGGTGAAGGTCTCGATAAAGGGGCTATTGCTGATGCATTGAGAGAAAAATATGGTTATGCCGAAAATGTGGCGTCTCGAAAAGCGGGAGAACTCATCCGATTCTATAAGACTGATGGAAGTACAGTGATGGTCGCAATGGATGGAGAAAGCTTGATAGCGTTTGTTGATGATATAGGAAATTATTTCTATGATACAACATCTGCAATGGCGAACATGAAATCAGGTAAATGGCATCATTATTTTTATTCTGGTGAGCATCTTCCGGTGAAAACTGAAGGAAAATTGACATCGTGTTATCCATTAACAGATGAAGAAAACTTGATGTATTTGTATGAGAAATATTATTATGGTAGTGAAGAAATTCAAGATGAGGAGATAGATGATCCGGAAGAGCGAAACAAAAGAAGTTTTCGTGCATGGATGGAGAACCAAGTTAAGCCGGAAGGAGATTTAGATGCCGGTAATCATTATACAGAAAATTCCATCAATCAGTATGTAAGTAATATCTCTAGCACACCATTGCCCTCACATGAGGGACACAGTGTGTTCTTTACAGATACTGTAGAAGAAGTTCAAAACTGCATTGTAATAATGGAAACATCTGAAAAGAAAAATAATATTCAAAGCAGTGCTGTAAAAAAATATTTGGCGTACTTAATGGCGCTACAGGAGGTCAATATGCCATTAATATATAACACAGATTTAGAAACAGAATATGAAAGAAATCGTATCGTGTTTGGAGCTCCTGGAACCGGTAAGAGTTTTAACTTGAAGAGAGACTGTGAGGAAATTCTTAATGGAACAACAGGATCTTATGAAAGAGTGACTTTCCATCCCGATTATACATATTCGCAGTTTGTAGGTACCTATAAGCCAGTTTCTGACGGTGCAACAATTCGTTATGAGTTTGTGCCAGGACCATTTATGCGAGTATATGTTGAGGCAATGAAGAATGCTCGTACTTTAGATCCACAGCCGTATATTCTAATTATTGAGGAAATCAATAGAGCTAAGGTTGCAGCAGTATTTGGAGATGTATTCCAGTTGCTTGATCGCGATGATGACGGTGTGAGTGAATATGAAATTCAAACATCAGAAGATATCAGAAAATATCTAGCATCTGAACTTAATTGTGATATTGCAATGTGTAAAAAAATCAAGATACCAAATAATATGTTTATTTGGTCAACAATGAATAGCGCTGATCAAGGAGTATTTCCTATGGATACTGCTTTTAAGCGACGTTGGAATTTCGAATATCTTGGAATTAACGAAAATCAAGATAAGATTAAAGGTAGAGTTACAGTAGGAAATACAGCTGTTCAAGAGATTGAATGGAATGTTTTGAGACGTGCTATTAACGAAAAACTTGCAAGAGAATATAAGGTGAATGAAGATAAACTGATGGGACCATTCTTTATTGCAAAGCGTGTGTTAAAGACCGTTAGTGAAGAAGATGATACAATTATGGATGCAGACCGTTTTAAAGATGTTTTTAAGAGCAAGGTTATTATGTACCTCTACGAAGATGCGGCTAAACAACACAAACATAAGCTATTCGCTGGTTGTGATGATACTACCAAGTACTCTGCCGTATGTGATAGCTTTGATGAAATTGGAATTCAAATTTTCGGAGAAGATTTTGAGGAGGTTTATTATAATCCACAGAAGGGATGCTAGGATATGAAGATTATTTCTTGCTTTGTTCGAGAACAACAGCGATATACAAAGAATCAACTACGGTCTCGATTTGCCTATGATGATATAGGAGTGGAAAAATTTATAAAAACTCTTAAATCTTATGGTATTCTAAAAGCTGTCGCAAATACTGCAGAACAGAAAGAATTGACTAATCTTGTTGATGAGGATATTCAAGTGGTTGATGAAACTGCGGGCAATGATGATTGCTACTATGTATTTACTTATGTAGGTGTTATTACTATTGGCAATCGGGTGATTAAAGTTTATCCTAAATACATTCTTTCTGAAAATGAACCACTAATAAGAATGAAACGTGTAATAAAGGCTTTAGAACGATACAGCAATTCAGAAGAGCAGATTATAAATCTTTTTAACGGAGATGGCGATAACCGTAGCTTTAACATACTTGCAGTCATTCTTTATTTGCTGAACGACTATTATGAGTATGGCATTTACAATAATGAAGAGGATATCATAGAGATAAATGGAGAAGGCGATATTCTGTGGAACAGAACTATTGATGAAGGATTTGCAATTATTGAAGATGGGCGACCTTATTATACGGAGTTGATTACACATAGAGCTGTAGAAGATGATATGGACTATTTCAAGCGTTTACATGAATGTGTCCTTACAGAATGCTCAAAACAGCTACATGACGCTGGACTTGAAGAGCTATTCGAGATGGAAACGGTAAATCTGAGCGAGGAGACTTTAGCGGATTTTGGAGATACGGAATATATATTAGAGAAAATTTTAAAGGAATTGAATATCCAGTTTAATACACATCGTCAGATTTTACTGAAAACGCTATATACTTATATTTCTCAAGATAGAAAAATGCTTGAAGAAGACCAAGGTATTAGCATGTTTGGAACTACAGCCTTTCATGCTGTATGGGAAAAAGCATGTGCAGATGTATTTGGTAATAAACTTGGAGTAGCAATTGGACAGTTGCAAATGAAGGAACCATTGGCAGATAAATATGATAAGAAAACCAAGCTAATAGACTTAATTGAAAAGCCAAAGTGGTGTGGAGAAGATTTTATTCATCAGCCAAAGGATACGCTCATACCAGATCTTATTACTATTAATGAACACAATGGAAAGGATTGCTTCATTATCTTTGATGCAAAGTACTATCTGATTCAATTAGAGAAAGGTCGCACACTTAGAGGAAATCCAGGCATTGGCGATGTTGTAAAACAATACATGTATCAATTGGCTTATAGAAAATTTCTGACGGATCATAATATAGCTATTGTGAAAAACTGTTTTTTAATGCCGACTGAAGGTAAAGAGATTATAAATAAGGGAAAAGCGAAATTAGATATGCTTTCAAATTTAGGTTTAGAGGATATACAGATACGCCTAATTCCAGCTGAGATGTTATTTAATTGCTATTTGAGTAGAAAGAAGATTGATATTGAAAAATTAGAACTGTAATATGGTAGAAAGAAAAATATGCTTTGAATTGCTATTTACTATTATGTCAAGCATGAATTAGAATGAGGTAACGGAAAATCCGTTGCCTCATTTCAATATTATGACAATTAACCCAACTCTGGCAGATTCTATGTAAACGCTCAATAGTGTGTACCTTGGAAAATTCCTGATCTTTGAGATAATCAGAGTAAAGACTTTTACTCTGTCAAAAAAGTTAAGCCTTAACTTTTTTGACATCTCAAGGGAGGATGACTATGAGTACAAAAACATCTTTAGTTGCACGTCAGTACAGGCTCCAGGAATGGGCCACACAGATACAGGACTGCAAAAACCGGCCATCTGACATGACCGTCGCACAATGGTGTGACCAGCATGATATCACGACTGCAAACTACTATTATCGCCAGGGAGAGGTCAGAAAAGCTCTCCTTTCTTCAGTCGGGCAGCCTTCTGAAGAACAGTCTGGTCAGAGTATCCCGTTTGTTGATATCTCCGATGCTGCTGCAATCCCGGATGCATCACATGATAAAAAAGCGTCCGGTCCGACTGCGGTCATTCACTGCGGTCCCTTTCGGGTTGAGCTTTTTGATCCTGCGGATCCGGGGTTTATCCGCTCTGTTCTGGAGGCTCTAAAACATGCTCAATGATGCCACTGGTTTTAAAAAGGTCTATATCGCGGCTGGCTATACAGATCTCCGCCGCGGAATGGAGGGTCTGGCAAACATTATCCGTTTCCAGTTCTATCTAGACCCGTATGATAAGGATACCCTCTTCCTGTTCTGTGGAAAAAGGAATGACCGGATCAAAGGACTTTTGTGGGAAGGAGACGGGTTCCTTCTCTTATATAAGCGTCTTGATATCGGCGCCTTCAGCTGGCCCCGTTCCCCGGAAGAGGCACTGGAGATCTCACCGGACCAGTACCGGCTGCTGATGAAGGGCTTTGAGATCGTTGCAAAACATCCCATCCATCCGATCCGGGATCCACAAAAAGAACTGTGATTTCTTTTGTGCATTTCGTAGAAAATAAACAAACCCTGTTTTCGCCCGGAAGGACCTAGGATTCCTGATAATGCCAGTTATCTACTGCTGCAGGCACCATCCGGGGCAGTGCCGGTGAAAAATGATGCCGGCACCGGAAAAGCCTGTGGATAACAGTGCCGGATACCCGGGAATATCCGGATCCCCGGCATTGTTATCCACCGTCATTTTGACGGACAGGCCGATGTCGTGTGGTGGCATATATCTTCTGTATCTGTTACAATAGACTTCAGAAAAGGAGTCTTATCATGGCACATAAGTTTACAGAAGAACAACTGAACAGTGCGGACAGAGCCCTGCTCATCCAGATGATCCTGAACCTCCAGGACCAGTCAGAGGCACTGACAAAGGAAGTCCACGACCTGAACGAAAAGATGCAGCTGATGATGGAACAGCTCGTCCTTGCAAAGAAAGACCGTTTTGGGCGGTCCTCTGAAAAGATGGACAGCCCGGGCCAGATCTGTTTTATGGAGGTCGACGGGAACATCGTTTTCTTTAATGAAGCAGAAGCTGTATATGATCCGGATGCCCCGGAGCCGGAAGACCTGGAGCTGCCAAAAAAAAGAGGCAGGAAGAGGACCGGCAAACGGGATGAGGACCTTTCGGGGCTTGATACAAACATTATCACCCATTATCTGTCTGAAAAGGAACTCATCGATGAGTTCGGGGAGAACGGATGGAAACAGCTTCCTGATTCCATATCCCGCAGATATAAGTTTGTCTCAGCCAGAGTCGAAGTGGATGAACACCATATCGGCGTATATTCCAGCAAAGCAGACGGGCATATCGTAAGGGCGCCGCATCCGAAGGGGCTGCTCCATGGAAGTCCGGTTTCTGCCTCCCTTGGTGCAGCAGTCATGAACGCAAAGTATGTCAATGCAGTCCCCCTGTACCGGCTGGAAAAGGAGTTTGAACGCTATGGGCTTGCCATCACCAGACAGAACATGGCGAACTGGATGATCCGTCTTTCCGAGGAGTACCTGGCTCTCCTCTATGACTATCTGCATAAGCTCCTGTATGACTTCCATGTGATCCAGGCAGATGAGACCCCTTGCCTTGTACACCGTGACGGCCGTCCTGCGGGGGCAAAGAGCTATATGTGGGTGTACCGTTCCGGCTGCATGCGCCTGGAAAAACAGATCATCCTGTATGAATACCAGAAAACACGGAACGCTGCCCATCCGAGGAAGTTCCTGAAAGATTTCAAAGGGATCTGTGTCACAGACGGATACCAGGTATACCATACCCTTGAAAAAGAACGGGAGGATCTGAAGATAGCCGGATGCTGGGTACACTGCCGCCGCAGGTTCTATGATGCATTGGAAACCATACCGAAGCAGGGACGGAAAGGGACCATAGGTTATCTGGTCGTAAAACAGATCCAGGCGATCTACAGGGAAGAAGGGAAACTTTTGGACCTTTCTCCCGAAGAACGTTTCAGACAGCGTCAGGTAGTGGTAAAGCCACTGGTCGATGCTTTGTTTGTGTACCTGAAACAGAACGAACCAAAGATCCAGGCAAAGGGCAAGATGCGCGAAGCATTTGACTATGCCCTGAACCAGGAACGGTATCTCAAAGTATTCCTGACAGATGGAGATGTTCCGATGGATAACAATGCCAGTGAGCGGGCCATCCGCGGCTTTACGATCGGACGCAAGAACTGGCAGATGATCGATACGATCAAAGGCGCAAATGCATCGGCTGTTATCTACAGCATTGCTGAAACGGCAAAAGCAAACGGGCTGAAGCCATTCGAATACTTTGAACATCTGTTACACGAGATACCGGAGCATATGGATGACCACAACCTTTCATTTTTAGATGATCTGTTGCCATGGTCACCAGCACTCCCGGAACGTATCCGAAAAAACAAGTAACATTTATCCGGGCTGCAAGAGCAGCCCGTTACATGTAAAGGTACACGCTATGGAGCGTTTACGATTCTATGATGTGTATACCCTCAATCAGAGCTTGCAGAAACGGTTATCATTGAATTTAAGACCATCCTATTCCAAGGACAGAATTCATAAAGCAACAGAACGAATAATTGAAGGATTCATAGGATGCGATTTAAGAGAAAAAGCCTTATGACCATGAAAAAAATGAAAGTGAAATACGTTAGCTGATAAAGTGTATAGGATCAAAAGGGAAAGTGCTCTTTTGGACCATTTTTATTTGAAATAGTTCCAAAGAACAAGTTGACAATCTGTAGATTCTGTATGTTTTAAAGATCAATCGTTATACTAATTTTAGACCGAATTATCGTTCTAAAGGAGGTGTCACAATGGATTTAAAGGCGGTTGGTCAAAGAATAAAAGCTGCAAGGGAAGCTAAGAATCTTACACAAGAAGAATTGGCAGCAATGGTAAACTTGAGTTCAACTCATGTAAGTGTTATAGAGAGAGGACTGAAAGTGGCAAAACTTGATACCTTTATTGCGATTGCAAATGCATTAGATGTTTCAGCAGATACACTATTGATTGATGTTGTGACACATTCGGTTACTGGTGTTACGAATGAATTATCTGAAATAATAGAGAAACTACCGAAAGAAAAGCAACAGAGAATTATCAATGCAGTGAGAGCATTGGTGGAATAAATACGTGAATAAGAAGATGGAAGGGCTTATTGCTCTTCTTTTTTATTTGGTTTAACGTGAAAATATGATATAGTAGTTCTAAAGACTTATATATAACTCTAAGGAACTTGATAAAATGAAGAAAAAAAATATAACACTTGTATTTGTTGCTATCGTTTTTTCGATTATTGTTGGAATGATAA
>OMGW01000777.1_pt1 | contig 11563 bp, 10 predicted proteins | sample 1646131 | NCBI WGS metagenome assembly OMGW01 (sample SAMN05578588, study PRJEB25193) | human gut metagenome | biome: Human Microbiome; feature: human-associated habitat; material: feces | host: Homo sapiens | place: USA:Birmingham
AGTGCACCGGAGCTCTTTTATATACAAATTTCAGTCCGGTTGGAACGATCGAGGCAATTTTTGAAGTTATGATGGAAAAGCTTGGGGATTCGTGGAACGTCGGCATTCTGATTTTCCTCGTATTTCTTGGCATTATTGTTGCATTGATGACAAGAGCCGGAGGCTCCGCCGCTTACGGAAAATGGGCAGGCAATAAGATCAAGACCAGATCCGGTGCACTGCTTTCCACATTTGCGCTCGGTGTCGTGATCTTTGTCGACGATTATTTCAACTGTCTGACCGTTGGAAATGTCATGCGTCCTGTCACGGACAAGCAGAAGATTTCCCGTGCGAAACTGGCTTATATCATTGACGCAACCGCAGCTCCGATCTGCATTATCGCACCGATCTCAAGCTGGGCTGCCGCAGTCACCGGATACACAAACGGAGATGGTTTCTCTCTGTTTTTACAGACAATCCCGTTTAACCTGTATGCATGGCTTACCATTCTGATGGTGATTTTTATGGGTGTGACCGGTCTTGATTATGGTCCGATGAAAAAGTTTGAAGAAAATGCTGCAAAAGGTGATCTTTTCTCCGGCAAAAATGATTATGAAAATGTAAAAGAAAATATTATTTCCGCAAAAGGAAAGGTGATCGACCTTGTTCTTCCGGTCATTTTCCTGATTGCAAGCTGCATTATCTGCATGATTTATACAGGTGGATTCTTTGAGGGCGAGAGCTTCATCAACGCTTTTGCAAACTGCGATGCATCCATGGGGCTTGTGATGGGTTCCTTCATTACATTAGTGTTTGTGTTTTTGTTATACCTGCCACGCCGCGTGATCACATTCAGTGAATTTGCCGAGTGTATTCCGCAGGGATTTAAGATGATGGTTTCTGCGATCCTGATCCTTGTTCTGGCCTGGACGTTAGGCGGTTTCTGCAGTACAAAATTAGAAGCCGGCGCCTTTGTGAGCAGCATGCTCTCCGGCAATATGACTGCAACCTCACTTTTCCCGGCTATATTATTTCTGGTTGGAAGCGGACTTGCTTTTGCAACCGGTACTTCCTGGGGAACGTTTGGCATTTTAATTCCGATCGTTACCGCTATGTTCCCGGAAACAGATCCGATGCTCGTTGTCTGCATTGCAGCTTCCCTTGCCGGTTCTGTCTGTGGAGATCACATGTCACCGATCTCCGACACAACGATTATGGCCTCTGCCGGAGCGCAGTGCCACCATGTAGACCATGTGTCCACACAGCTTCCTTACGCCCTGACGGTCGGTGGCTGCTGCGTGATTGCCTATCTTGTTGCCGGATTCACAAAGAATGTATTCCTCACAATGGCAGCCGGTGTGATCCTGCTTTTTGCCGTGTTATCATTCATCCGCTACAGGCAGGGACATAAATAAATTTGCAAAAATATATATCTTAATTTCAGAATCTATTTTATAATATGGATAGTATTTTACGTATCAGTGATTACTTAAAATAATGAACTCAGGAGAAATGGAATATGAGCAGAGGTGTATTAGGGAAAAATAACTGGGCATTAGTCCTTCTGATCCTTGTCGGTGTCGTGTTAGGCGGTCTTATCGGAAAGTTATGTGCGGGCGTTCCTGCTTTAAGCTGGCTTAGTTACGGCCAGAGTTTTGGATTTGTCAATCCAATGGTGTTAGATCTGGGGATTTTGGTTCTGACATTCGGATTTACGGTTGATATCACAGTTGCCGGTATTCTGGGAATTGTGATTGCGATTATTATTTACAGATTACTATAATAAATGTATAAAAGGACTGCTGTTTTGCAAATTTTTATTCATGCTAAACAACAGTCTTCATAATAGTTTACGCTTCATTCCTAATAATTGGAAGTAAGTCTATAAATCTACAAATTTTACACTATGTATTTTAGAAATATCGGTTACTACTTCTGAAACATCTATATTCTCAGGCATAGAAATTCCAAAAATATATGTTATATATTCATCTTTCCGTCGTTTCATATTGCTTGATCTAATATCTATTTTTTTATCACTTAATATTTTTTCCAGCTTTTCAAGTGATTTTGTTTCCGAATCCATACAAACACGAAGTCTTCCGGGAACTTTGACATCCAGATACGAAAAATATTTATTCGACAACATACTTTGGATAACAACCGTAATTGCAGTCGCAATTATTGCCAACACATACATTCCTGCACCAACCGCCATTCCAACAGCTGCCATTACCCATATTCCTGCCGATGTTACCAATCCTCTTATTTGATTGCCATACATAAAAATTGTTCCAGCTCCAAGAAATCCTACACCTGTTACTATATTGCACGCAACCCTTGAAACATCTAACCTTATTCCATTATGCACAACATCTAAAAAACCATATTTCGATGCAATTGTAAAAAGCGCTGCTCCAACAGCAACAATTATATATGTACGAAGTCCGGCCGCTTTCTGATGTTTCGTTCTCTCAAATCCTGCAACTCCACCACATAATCCTGCCAATAAACACCTAAATATAAATTCAAAATTTAATGAATCAAATAATTGTATTGTCATCTACTCATCCTCACAAGCCAATTGATTTTATCTCCTTACATTCCTGCATAATTTTTAATACATCCAACGGTAAAATTCCCACTGGCATACTTATGTCCATTGTATATGTTAATACTGCATTTCTATGTCTTTTAACGTGGCTTTCCTCAATGGTAATACGTTTATTTTGAAATAACTGTTTCAATTTTAAAAGTATTTCATCATTATTCTCTACCGAAATTACCACCCTGCTATGGCTATAATTTTCCATTCCCTTAAAAAATCCATGATGAAATATAATTTGTGTCACTAAAATAAAACACGCACAAAAAAAACCTGTCGTATACATTCCACAACCAATGGTTAGACCTACTGCAGCCGTAACCCAAATTCCAGCTGCAGTTGTCAGACCCTGCACTTTATCACCTCGCACAAATATTAATCCTGCGCCAAGAAAACTTACTCCCGTAACGATATTAGATGCAACTCTGGCTGCATCTGCCTGAATATTTTCTAAACAAACAACATCCTCAAACCCATACTTCGATATTATCGTAAAAAGTGCTGCTCCTAATGCAACAAGCATATGTGTACGTATACCCGCTCCTTTGCTTCTTTTGTATCTTTCAACGCCTATAATGGCTCCACATATACATGCAACAAGCAACCGGACTCCATATTCTATGTTTTTATTATCGACCAAAACTTGTGACATTTTTCCACTCCTTCCAAATCAGCTATCTGAGTCAAAAGAGCTCCCATTTCTCCTAGTGAATCAAATACTGCATCCGGTTGAATATCAGACGACAGTATATCTTCCTTTTTTGTTTCCCCTGTCAATACAAGTATTCCTCTGCTGCCATTTTCTACGCCCTCTGCAACGTCTGTATACAACCTGTCTCCGACAAATGCAATCTCCTCTTTTTTACTCTTGTAATTATCCAATATGCTTTCTAATGTTTCAACATGAGGTTTTCCAAATATTTTCGGGGTTACTCCAGTAGAAAGTGATATGGCTGCACAAAAAGAGCCTACATCAGGTATAAATCCATTTTCAACTGGACAGTTAATATCCGGATGGGTAGCATAAAATATGGCTCCGTTTCGAATAAATGAACATGCTTTTTCTAATTTTATGTATGTCAAAGTTGTATCAAAACCTACAACCACAATATCAGGTTTTTTATCATCCAGACATATTTTTTCGGCTTCAAACATCTTAATTAGAGAATCTGTTCCAACCAAATAAATTTTCGCGTTTTTATGATATTTTTTTAAATATGTTATTGTAACATCTGCAGATGTCATTATTTTTTCGCGACTGATGATGCAACCCATTTTAGCAAGTTTTTCAATATACAGCTCCGGTGATTTTGATGAATTATTTGTAAAAAAAATAAAATCTTTTCCAGCTTTTTTTACACTGGAAATAAAATCTAATGCACCATCCAAAACATGTTCACCAAGATAAAATGTTCCATCCATATCAAGAACAAATAATTTTGTTTTTTTTAATATTTCAATTCTATTCATTTGTCTCTATTTCTTTTGATCATTAATACGTTTTATTTCTTCAGGTTTAAATTTATATTCATGAGTATCTGTCAGTAATCCATTTGTCTCCTGTTCGACATCTGTAAATTGCGTATAACAGAACCCACTGAGAATCTCTGAGTCAAAAATAGCAGCTGTCAACCGATCATATTCTTCTATAAATTCTTCTTTTTTTATAGTAGTATAACCCCAATTTTGTTCTTCCTGACTATCAGCCGCTTTCTCTTTTAGCGAAATGCCTCCACATTCTGTCAGAACTACTGGTTGATTTTTATATTCATTTCCCTTGGCAAAAAGATTTTTATCAACTATATTTGCTAATGTCTTTAAACTTTTTAAAGACTGTGCAAATACCTCATGTTGACGTTTATCTTCCTTCTCACCATGTTTATAACTATGTATTGCACAAATATCGCCTACTGTCATTTCCCAGCCGTCATTGGAAATTACCAATCTAGTTGAATCAATAGATTTAACCATGTAATACAGTGACTTTGAAAAATCCTGCTGTTGGCTGTTATCATATATTTGTGGAGTTCCCCAGCTTTCATTTAACATTCCCCATACAATAATTGATGGGTGGTTGTAATCTCGGTTTATCACCTCCATCCATTCTTTCATGAATGTTTCTGCCGCCTGCGGAGTATATACCCAAAAACTTGCCATTGCTTCCCATACCAAAAAGCCAAGCTTATCTGCCCAATACAAAAACCTCGGATCTTCCACTTTTTCATGTTTACGACATCCGTTAAATCCCATCGCTTTTGCCTTCTGAATATCATTTTTATAATCTGCATCTGTTGGTGCTGTTATAAGACTCTCTTTCCAATACCCCTGATCCAACAATAATTTTTGATAATACGGCTGATTATTCAAATAAATTTTTCCATTTTCTATATGGATTTTCCGCATTCCAAAATAACTTGCAACCTCATCTGCTGCATTTCCTGTATCTCCATCATCCGCTTTCATGACAACATCGTATAAAATTGGATTTTCAGGACTCCAATATTTTCCCACAAAATGGAATGCACCGTTTAACGCTTTATTTTGAAATACATCAACTGTCAATGAATTCTGCCTTTCATCACATAACATATTTCCATGAAAAACTTCGTTCTGTTCCAGACTGATCTTCACATGTACTCTGCATGGCAATTTTGACGTTTCTGATAGCTTATATTCAATTTTAACCGTTCCCTCATCAATATCTGGTGTAAAATAAATCCATTCAAAATGTGTTTTCGACAGGGGTTCTAACCACACACTCTGCCAAATTCCGGTACTTGGTGTATACCAAATAAATTTTGATGTATCTTCCCAAAACTGCTTTCCGCGCGGAATCGTTTCATCTGTCAGCGGATCTTCCACTTCAACTCTGATCGTCTCTCTATTCCAATTTAAATACCTTGTTATCTGAAATGAAAAAGGAGTCTGTCCACCAACATGCGTTCCTACACATTGGTTATTAATATATACACAGCATCGATAATCAACTGCTCCAAAATTAATACGGATTTCCTCCCCTTTCCATTCCTTTGGCACCGTAAATTCATTTTCGTACACCACAAAATCTTCTGTGATTCTTTCGCCTATTCCACTTAACTGGCTCTGGCAAACAAATGGTACTTCTATCTCTGTCTTTTTATTTCCATAATAAAACTTCCAAACTCCATTTAAACATTTCCATTTTTCCCGTTTAAAATTTGGACGCGGATATTCGGTTCTTCTCATTTTATCCCCCTTGCTTTTATTTAATTCCTGAATGTGTAAATCCCTTTACTATATATTTGTTTGCAAAAATAAATATAATCATTACTGGTATAACCGATACAACTGTAGATGCCATCATCATTCCCGGGTTTGTATAATTTTCACCTAACACAAGTGCAGCTATTCCTAAAGTAATTGTTCTTGTCTCATTCTTGTTAATAACAAGCGATGGCCATAAATAACTGTTATATAAACCTAAAAATGTTATGAATGCCTGTGTAATCACAACTGGTTTTACCGAAGGAAGAACAATATGCCATAGTATCTGAAAAATATTAGCACCTTCCACTAAACCGGCTTCTTCCAGCTCTTTAGGAAAATCTATCAAAAAGTTATAAATCAAATATATGCACATTACCCCAGAACCTGACGGAAGTATCAACGCCCAGTAAGTATTTAACCCACCTATTTGTTTGAATATATAAAACAGTGGAAAATACGTTACAATTTCTGGAATCGCCATTGCCCAGATTAATCCTATCAAAATAATTTTTTTTCCAGGCACATTCAGTCTGGCTAATGCATATGCCGCCAACACACTTGTTGTAATCCGCAGTGCTGTTCCACAAATTGTAATAATCGCTGTATTTATAAGCCACTGTATAACTGGGGATGTATCTGTGTTGTGAAACAGTTCTATATAATTTTCAAATGTCCACTCCTTGGGCAGTAATGTTGTAGATGTTACTGATTCAGCCACACCTTTAAAACTTGTAAAAACCATAAATAGGAGTGGCAGTAAAAATAAATATGCAATAATACATGCCATCATAAGCAATAATATTTTGGATATATTTTTCATGGTCTGCCTCCCTACCTCAATTCTTCTTTTTCTTTTGTCAAAAAGTACTGTCCTATGGAACAAATTACAATTACAATTCCCATCAGAAGCGTCATGGCACTTCCAATGCCAAGATCATTTCTATCCATAATAGTTGATGTTATTACCATTATGACAGGTTTTGTGCTTTCTCCTGGACCGCCTTTCGTCATCAGTCTTGGCTGCCCATAAACATTAAATGATGCAATAATCGTAGTCATCAAAACAAAATAAAATACATTTTTAATTCCCGGGAAAATGATATACCGGAACTGTTTCCAGTATCTTGCCCCATCAATTGCTGATGCTTCATAAAGCTGTGGATCAATTTCATTTAATGCATTAACAAAAAGCATCATATTATAACCTATTGTCCACCATACCGTTGCCACAGTAAGCGAAACCCACACAAACGGCTGCTGTTCCATCCACGGTACTGCTTTTTTAATAATTCCTATGTTCATCATTAAATTATTCAGGTATCCGCCGTTTCCTTTCATCAGCCATACAAATACAGCTGCCACCGCAGTAACCGAAACAGAATACGAGGCAAAATAAATCGTTCTGAATATTCCTTTGCACTTGTCAGGAAGCCGATCAAGCAATAATGCAAGACCAAGACTTCCCAAAACAAGGAATGGTGTTGTACAGGCTGTAAAAATTACAGTATTTTTCAAACCTAGAAGGAACGAGTTATGGTACATCGAATCTCCAACCAGTATTTTGATATAATTTGAGAATCCCACAAATCCCTGATTTCCCATTATCAAACTATATTTACTTAAACTCATCACTATTCCATAAATAAATGGTATTAACCAGAACAGCATGAAAAATAATATAAATGGTGTTATAAACAACAAACCCGTACTTTTTTTCTTCATATAATCTCGTTCCTTCTATATAATTTACATCTCTGATAACTCAGTTGCTATGTCAGTTGCATTTTTCAATTCAGCCATAAGATCATCCCTTGACAAATTTTCAGTCTGTACTACCATCGACCATACTGTTTCGTTTACATATTTTACTTGTTCACGAATGTTGTATATTGCCGGAAGTATCATGGCATCATCAAAAATTGTGTAATTAACTGCCGCTACTGGATATTTTTCAGGATTGGCTTTAACTACTTCCATGGTAGCAAGATGAACAGGTGCCTGACCTGAATCTGCCCAATTTAGCAGAACATCTGGCTGATATGTGTATTTCATGAACGCAGCAATACCAGCAATTTTCTTTTCATCTGTAACTTTAGAGGATACTCCAAAGGTATGTCCTCCAGCAGGTACACATTTTTTATCGCCATAAATCTGCGGAACTGTACCGATTCCAAGATTATCCCCAAGAACCTCTTTTGCAACCGTATATTTCCATGGTCCTGTCATCGAAACGACTGTCTTAACATTTGCTGCTGTCTCTGACTGACTGATAAATGTATTAAAATGGTCATCTGCTCCTAGCCCAGCCGGACTCAAGTGATCTTTATAAATCATGTCGTGAATCTTCATAAATGCATCACATGCTTCTTCGGTATCAAGCTTGATATGTTCATCTTCTACCCAGTTCACTCCACATTGTCCTAACGCTGTCATCCATGCCCACTGCTGATCGCCTGTCAGTGGTAATCCATATGGATATATGCCAGAATTTTCGGAATCAAGTTTATCTCTTAATTCAATCATATCATTATAATCTTTCGGTGCTTCATCTGTGTATTCTTTATTATAAAATGTTGTTTCTGCATATAAATCCAATGGAAATGCAAAAACTCCGTCATCATACTTTGCGTATGTCTTCGTAATATCGTGAAAATCATTCTCAAATGAAATACCTGCCATATCATATATATCAGACACTTCTCTCAAAAGTCCCATTGCGTGATAGGTAGAAATCCAGTCTGCATGAATGATCAGCATATCAAAATCTCCTGATTTGAACTTTGTATAATGATCTGCATCCTGTAACTGTTCAATATAATAATCACTTTGTGATTCGTTAAACCCATCCACAATCTTTGTCATGTATTCACCATCTCCACCAGTAAATCCATTGATAAATGTGATTGTCGTCTTATCACTTTTTCCTGAAGATTCTTTATCTTCATTTGTATCCGTTGACTGAACTCCACCAGACACTGCCTCATTTGTACTATCCGAAACAGCTGTTTTTCCACAAGCTGTAAATGACAGCCCCATTACAAATACTAATGCCAACGCCAACTTTTTCTTCATACTACTTTCTCCTTTCGCCTTGCAATTTTTTGCTTATTTTGTTATACTATTTTTGTAACAAAAAACTATATTTTAAATCATCTTTTTTATTTAAAATTCGTTTTTTGTTGATTTCACTCTATTATTTTTGCAATATTTTGTCAACTATTTTTGTTATTTCTATTTATTTTTTGTGTATAATGCATATTTTTTATCATCATTCTTTGTCGAACATTATTTTTTATTACACGTTTCATGTAATTAAATGGCATATTTTTATTACACGTTTATTGAAATAATGTAAAAAAAAGATAAAAAGGAGAATGTAACATGTCTAAACCAAAACGAACAATCAAAATTATCGGCGAGCGTGATATCGAATTAAATCTAAGTAATCCTGCTCATCATGAGCGAATTGCGTCAATAGGAAAAGCTTTATCTTCTCCTATACGCCTTCAAATCTTAGCCTTATTGAAAGATTGCGCTATGTCTGTTCAAGAAATTGCTCATATTTTAAACATCCCTGTGTCTTCAACAGCTGTCCATATTAGATGCCTTGAAGATGCACAGCTTATCATTACCGAAGTCCAGCCCGGCAACCATGGCTCTATGCGTGTTTGTATCTGCAGCATGCAGACATTTACTTTATCTACAGTTAACCCTGAACTCAGTGCAGTGGATAATTCTGTATCAATCGAAATGCCTATCGGGCACTATTTTCAATGTAAAATTGAGCCAACGTGTGGACTCGCCGACGAAAATGGTGCAATTGACATGTACGACAGCCCCTCCTCTTTCTATTCTCTGAACAGAACCAAAGCACAGCTCCTTTGGTTTCGACAGGGTTATGTTGAATATCGTTTTCAAAATCTTATCAATCCAATGCGGCATCTTTCCGAGCTTTCCTTCAGTGTAGAAATTTGTTCAGAAGCTCCTGGATATTTAAACGACTGGCCTTCAGATATTACCATCACTGTCAACGGCATTGAACTTACAACTTTTTGCTCACCTGGTGATTTCGGGGACAGGCGCGGCAAACTCACACCCGCCATCTGGCCAAATGGAAGAACTCAGTACGGGCTTCTCAAGACCTTTTCCATCCGGGGAAACGGAGGCTACATCGATCATATGCCTGTAAATCCATCTATAAGCATCAAGCAGCTGGAACTGGATAAGTGTCCTTATATAGCACTTCGAATAGGCATTAAAGAAGATGCAAAGCACATTGGCGGTATCAATATTTTCGGTGAAAAATATGGTGATTATCCACAGGGAATCATTATGACTTTTACTTACTAAATGGAGGTTCATTTTTATGCAGGATATTAACATCTCAACAATCATTGGTAGTACAGTTCCTGTCGAGGAACAATTAAAACTTATTAAAAATGCAGGATTTGACGGTTTTTTCCTAACATATACGGGAATAGAACCTTTGGTTTCCTGGGCTGAAGCAGCATATCAGCTCGGATTAAAATTCGAAACTATACACGGTCCCTTTTCTCAGGCAAACCATATTTGGGAGGCTGGCGATATTGGCAAAGATTATCTTACATATTTGAAAAAAATTATAAATGACTGCCATTCCGTCAACGTTGACAAATTAATTATGCATGTAACTGTCGGAAACACAGCCCCTCCCATTTCTTCTAATGGATTAATTCTTTTTCAGGAATTATGCGATTATGCAAAAGAAAAAAATGTTCGTATTTGTTTTGAAAACTTAGAGCCACTTCCACACATCGATGCTGTTATGGACTATATTAAGGATCCTTTCCATGGATTTTGCTGGGATTGCGGCCATAATTTATGTTATAGTCCTCACATTGATATGATAAAGAAATTTGGTTCCAGATTAAAGTGCCTACATATTCATGACAACCTTGGCGTGACTCAACCCGGCAATATTGATTATCGTGATGACAGGCATTACCTGCCTTTCGATGGCACTTTGGATTGGAATTGGTTTGTCGAAAAACTCTCTGTTTTAAATTATACCGGTCCAATTACATTGGAAGTTTCCATTTTAGGAAAAAGTGAATATCAGAATCTCTCATTAACTGAATACCTTAATAATGCCTATGAACGTGCTACAAAATTGCGAGATATGTTAATTCAAAAACAGACTTCAAACATTAGTCTGTAGCTATTATTTTACCATTGTATATAAGGCAATTTTCAGTTACTAAAAAACTTCCCATCAAATCGAGCAGGAGGGCGTGATTAACTCCCTTCCTCTCGCACCACCGTGCGTCAGACTGTCTAACGATTCGAAAATTCAGTCTGATGCACGGTATTTTTATCTTCGATTTTTTTAATACCATTTTTATCTTTGTTTTTCACATGAATTACATGCGTTCCTTTCCCTGCTACATCACACTTCCTTCAAACTTCGTTACTAATTCTTCTGTTGAAAACATGCTTAATAATCGCTTAAAGTCATAAGCGTTAAACATAGATGCAGCTTCTGCGTCAACATTCTCTTGTCTGCGTCGATGAAAGAAACTATATCCGAGACTTCTTTTTATAGTCCCAAACGGATGCTCCACGATACATCTTCTCTGTTTATAAACCTCGTTATTATTTAGTGTTTCATTATACACAGTTTCAAGAACATCTTCATGTACCCAACGCTGTATCGTTCTTCCAGATGAAGAAGTAGTGCAGTCTTTTTTATATTTG
>OMGW01000783.1_pt1 | contig 11514 bp, 13 predicted proteins | sample 1646131 | NCBI WGS metagenome assembly OMGW01 (sample SAMN05578588, study PRJEB25193) | human gut metagenome | biome: Human Microbiome; feature: human-associated habitat; material: feces | host: Homo sapiens | place: USA:Birmingham
GTGCTTCTTTCAAGAAATTAAAGCTTGTAGAGCGAGCAAGTAACTACTTAATCGCATAATTCAAAATTAAATTCAAAGGAGGAAATGCCGAAATAATGAAAAAGCTTTGGATCGTTTTATTGTCCCTTTTCCTGCTGACCGGCTGCGGGCAGAAACCCGAAACGCCGGTCCCCCCTTCCGACCCGTCTCCCACACAGCAGGAACCCAATGAACCGCCTGTGAGTCCGGAGCCGGAGACACCTGCCCGCGCGGAACAGGTCGATTTGACCTTTTTCGTTGAGGGCGAGGAAGAAGCTCTGCCCGCCACCCTGTATGTCGGAGATGGGTACTCCCTCTATATTCCCGATGAGGACTGGGACGGCCCGGAGCAGTCCACGGAGAACGGCGTCCCGACAGACACCTGGGTCAGTGCCTTCAACAGCGATGTGGCGCTGTCTGTATCCCGCTATGGGGATATGACGGTCACGGAGGCGCGGGATGCCTTTGCTCAGTCCAGCGGCTATGAGTTTGAGGATCTGATGGGCGGCAGCCCCGGTGACCCGCTGACGGGCATAAATGAAAAGGGCGAATACCTTTCTTTCTTTGTGGCTGCGGGCAGCGGCGCGGATTCCTATGCTGTTTCGTGGCGGTATCCGGCGGAAGCAGCTGAAGGCTTCGGCGCCCGGCTGCCTACTATCGCGGAAACCTTCCTTGCAAGCTGAAAGATCCCCTCTGTCGAGAAATACTCCGCAGCCGGCAAATGCCCTCTGGGAGCTGTTTTGCAGAGGAAACGTTCCGAATCGCGCGAAAGACCGCCTTGTGCTTGACCCGGGCAGTTTTTTGCCGTGAAAACAGGCAGTGCAGAATTTGGTCATTTTGACAACGTGGAAAAAACTGCTCCGGCACACAAGTGTCGGAGCAGTTTTGTTTGCCGGAAAACTCGGCTATGACTGGCTTTTTGCTATGCAAAAGCATGGCAAAATAAGAAATGTGCCAGTTCCTCGCCCCTGCGGGGCAGCCGGAAATGATGAAGAAAAACTATTTGTGCAGGTTCGCGGTGTGCTGCTCATGCAGGAAGATTTATGGAGAATGAGGCGGTATATTGAGATCCCGGCCCCATCTATCGCTCACGCCTTTTCTTCTTCCCGGATGAACATGATGAAAAAGCTGACGGCCAGCAGTGCGCAGGAGACCCAGATGCCCCGTTCGGCCATGTGCGCCGACAACAGCGCCCCCAGTCCCGCACCTATGGCAAACAGGCCGATGACGCCGAAATAAGTCAGCGCCTTACAGAGCACCTCCCGGTCATGGGTGTGGAAATAGACGCACAGGGCTTCCGTGCCGCTGCGCATATTGCCGATGCACATGGTACTGGCGTAAGCGTGGCCCCGGACCTTGCGGAAGGTCTGCACCTGCATGGCACAGACAAAGGACACAACGGCGTTGGCGAAGGTGTTGGCCTCCTGCGGCAGAAAGCCCACCGCAAACAGCAAAGCGATCTCCGCTAAAATGATCATCTGCCGCCAGTGCACCTTCTCCATGTACTTGAAATGGCGGTGGATGCACTCCGCCGCGAAGATCCCCAGCAGAAATGACAGCACCGGGATGAGATACCGGGCGCTGTGCCGCCACTGGCCGTCAAACAGATAGGCGCTGCACAGCACGATGTTGCCCGTCTGGGCATTGGCAAACACCTTGCCCCGGCAGAGATAGGTATAGGCGTCCTGCAAGCCGCCGGAGAGAATGATAAACGAGGCGGTCAGCAGGGATTCCGACATTTGGCCGTGATGATTCCGAAGGTTCACGATCAAGACTCCTCTTCAAACGTTCTCATGGCTCAGCGTCTGCTGTTCCAGTGTTCTTTGGTCCGCAGGCGGCTGATGGCCCGGGCCAGCTGGGCCTCCGCGTTCCGGTGCTCCTGCATACTTTTCTTTTGCAGAAGGGCCTCCTTTGCGGCGTCCTCCGCCCGTCTTGCCCGGTTGACGTCAATGTCCTCCGGCCGCTCCGCCGTGGACACCAGAAGCATGACCTCCCCCGCTTCGACCTTCACCAGTCCGGCGGAAACAGCCGCCGTCCGCAACGGGCCGCCCACCGGCTGAAATCGCAGCTCCCCCGGCACCACAGCCGCGATCATATTGCTGTGGTGGGAGAGGATCCCCATTGCGCCGTCCGTACAGGGAACCACCATAAATTCGCAGTCACCGTCAAAGAACAGAGTGTCCGAGGCCAGAATCCGTGCGTGAAACGCGCTCATCAGACCTCACCTTCCTCGATCTTTTTCGCCTTGGCGACCACATCATCCAGCGTACCCACATTGTAGAAGGCCGCCTCCGGATACTGGTCCATTTCACCGTCCACGATGGCGGCAAAGCCACGCAGCGTCTCCTTCAAAGGAACATACACGCCGGGGATGCCGGTGAATTTTTCCGCTACATGGGTGGGCTGCGCCAGAAAGCGCTGGATGCGGCGGGCGCGGTTCACGGTCTGCCGGTCCTCATCGCTCAGCTCGTCCATGCCGAGAATGGCGATGATGTCCTGTAATTCCTGATATTTTTGCAGCGTCTCCTGCACCCTCCGGGCGATGCGGTAATGCTCCGCGCCCACAATGTCCGCCTCCAAAATCCGGGAGGAGGATTCCAGCGGGTCCACGGCGGGGTAAATGCCCTGCTCGGAGATCTTCCGGCTCAGCACCGTGGTGGCGTCCAGATGGGCAAAGGTGGTGGCGGTGGCGGGGTCAGTCAAATCGTCGGCGGGCACATAGACCGCCTGTACCGAGGTGACGGAGCCGTCCTTGGTGGAAGTGATGCGCTCCTGTAACTGGCCCATCTCGTTGGCCAGCGTAGGCTGATAGCCCACGGCGGAGGGCATCCGGCCCCGCAGGGTGGAAACCTCGCTGCCTGCCTGCACAAACCGGAAAATGTTGTCGATGAACAGCAGCACGTCCTTGTGCTCCACGTCCCGGAAATGCTCGGCCATGGTCAGGCCGGACAGCGCCACCCGCATACGGACGCCGGGAGATTCGTTCATCTGGCCAAAGACCAGCGCCGTCTTATCCGCCACGCCGCTCTCCCGCATTTCCCGCCAGAGGTCATTGCCCTCCCGGCTCCGCTCGCCTACGCCGGTGAAGATGGAATAGCCGTTGTGTTCCATGGCCACGTTGTGGATCAGCTCCTGGATCAGCACGGTCTTACCCACGCCGGCGCCGCCGAACAGGCCAATCTTGCCGCCCTTGGGATACGGCTCCAGCAGGTCGATGACCTTGATGCCGGTCTCCAGAATCTCCACGGCGGGGCTTTGATCCTCAAAGGAGGGCGGGTCCCGGTAAATGCTCTTGCGGGGTGTTTCCGCCGGGAGCGGCTCTCCGCCGTCGATGGGCTGGCCCAGCACGTTGAACATCCGGCCCAGCGTCTGCTCCCCTACCGGGACCTCGATGGTCTTGCCGGGGGCGGTTACCTTCATGCCCCGGGCCAGACCCTCGCTGCCCGCCAGCATGATGCAGCGGACGACCCGTTCGCTCATGTGCTGGGCTACCTCCATCACGCGGGACTGACCGTTCAGCTCCACGGACAGCGCTTCCTTGATCTTAGGCAGATGTCCGGCTTCAAACTCCACATCTACCACAGGGCCGGATACCTGCGTGATCGTTCCGATTTTCATACTGTTATCCCTCGCTTCCAAAGGTTCCCCGCTGTGCCGCCGCGCCTGCGGAAATTTCTGTGATCTCCTGAGTGATAGCCGCCTGCCGCACGCGGTTGTATTGCAGCCGCAAGGCGCTCAACAGCTCCTCTGCGTTCTGATTGGCGGCGTCCATAGCGGTCATGCGGGCGTTCTGCTCGCTGCAGAAGCTGTCCAGCAGGGCGCTGTACAGGAAGCCGGAGACATAGCTGGGGATCATGCTGTTCAGCACTGCCCCCACGGACGGATAGAATTCAAAAGGCTCCTGCACGGCATTTTCCTTGGCGGGCGGCGCGAACTGCATCCGGTGGAAAGGCAGCAGTCGGGTGGACTTGGCCTCGGAGAGCAGGCTGCTCTCCATATCGGTGTAGACCACGAAGATCTCCTTCAGCGTTCCCGCCAAGAAACCGTCCAGCAGCAGAGCGCTGATCTCCCGCGCCCGGTCCAGCGTGGGATTCTGGGCGGTGTAGAGAAAGCTGTGCTCAATGGGGATCTTGTGCTGGTCAAAGTACCGGCGGCCATACTCCCCTACTACATACAGCTTGGTATCCGGGTGCTGGGCAAGGAGCTTTTCAGCCTCCTTGATGACGTTCTGGTTGTAGGCCCCTGCAAGGCCCTTGTCCGCCGTGATGACCAGACACCCATAAGTGCCCTCCAGCGGCGTGTTATTGTCCGGCGGGTAGAAATAAGGACTGTCCACATCCCCTGCCGTGCGAAAGACCCGCTTGATCTCGCCCCGCAACGCGTCAAAATACGGCCGGGTGTTGGCCAGATCGTTCCGAGCCTTCCGTAGCTTGGTGGAGGCGATGAGGTACATGGCGTTGGTGATCTTCCGGGTCTGCTGTACGCTTTCAATCCGGTTTTTGATCTCACGGGTATTGGCCATCTCACTCACCGCTCTTTTTCGCAGTTTCCGTCTGGAACCGCGTCAGAAATTCTCTAGACAACTTCAGGATCGTCTCCCGGTCCTCATCGCTCAGCTGACCGCTCTCATCGATCCGGCGGCACAGGGCCTGGTCCTGAGTCTCGATATAGGTCAGGAGCCCGGTGCGAAAATCGTCCATCCGCGCAAGGGGCACCGTCTGCATCACATGATCCAGCGCCGCCACCAGCAAAATCACCTGCTGGTGCTGCTGGTAGGGGTGGTTCTGGGGCTGGCGCAGCAGGCGCATCAGGCCCTGTCCGTAAATCAGCTGCCGTTTGGTGGTCTCGTCCAGATCGCTGGAAAACTGGGTAAAGACCTCCATTTCCCGGTACTGGGCCAGATCCAGACGCAGGGCGCCTGCCGCCTTTTTCATGGCTTTCGTCTGAGCGTCGCCGCCCACACGGGACACCGACAATCCCACGTTGACCGCGGGCCGCTGGCCGGAGAAGAACAGACTGCTCTCCAGAAAGATCTGGCCGTCGGTGATGGAAATGATATTGGTGGGGATGTAGGCGGACACGTCGCCGGCCTGGGTCTCCACGATGGGCAGCGCCGTCATGCTGCCGCCGCCCAATTCCTCCGAGAGATGAGCGGAACGCTCCAGCAGACGGGAGTGCAGATAGAACACATCGCCGGGGTAGGCCTCCCGTCCGGGGGACCGCTCCAGCAGCAGACTCAGCGTCCGGTAGGCCACGGCGTGCTTGGAGAGATCGTCATAGACGATCAGAACGTCCTGGCCCTTCCGCATGAAATACTCGCCCAGTGCTGTTCCGGCATAGGGAGCGATGTACTGCAGGGACGCCGATGCGCTGGCGGGTGCGTTCACCACGATGGTATAGTCCATAGCGCCCTTGTGCTTCAGATTCTCTACCAGTTGGGCGACGGAGCTGGATTTCTGCCCGATGGCGACATAGATGCACACCACGCCCTTTCCCTTCTGGTTCAGAACGGTGTCCAGGGCGATGGCGGTCTTGCCGGTCTGCCGGTCGCCGATGATCAGCTCCCGCTGTCCCCGTCCAATGGGGAACATGGAGTCGATGGCGAGCAGGCCCGTCTCCATAGGCGCGTTTACCGGCTGGCGGTCAATGATGCCGGGGGCCGGGGACTCAATGGGCAGATAGCCCTCCGACGGAATGTCGCCCTGCCCGTCAATGGGCATACCCAGCGCGTCCACCACCCGGCCCAGAAAGCCGTCCCCTACCGGGATACCGGCGGTCTTACCTGTGCGGCGGACGATGCTGCCGGATTCAATGGCCTCACTGCCGCCGAACAGGATGCAGCCTACACGGTCCGGCCGCAGATCCTGTACCATGCCCTTCACACCGGAGGAAAATTGCAGAATTTCTCCGTAGGCCGCGTGTTCCAATCCGCTGACGGTGGCGATCTCGTCACCTACCGTCAGAACGCTGCCGACCTCCTCCGGCGCGGCATCCGGCTGCCAGTTGCGGACGGCCTCCCGCATCAGCGGGATCACGGAGACCCCGGCGGGGTTCAGCTGCTCCAGCCGCTCCCGGAACTGCCGCAGACGGCCCTCCAGACTCCAGTCATACAGGTCGGCGCCCACTTCCATCCGAAAACCCTTTTCCAGCGCGGGGTCCTGTTCCCAACGGAGGGGAACCTCCTGCCCGTACTGCTTTTTCAAAAAGGCCGCAAAACGGTTCCGCTGCGCCTCACTGGGGGCGTCCGCGCTGCGCAGGACCGCTTCCAGTACCGTTTCACGCATGGGACTTCCCCCTCTCCGCCGCGTCCAAAAACTGATCGAACGCATCGCCGTCGGATTGCAGCACCAGCTTTTCCGTGGCTGTCACTGCCAGATCCTTCAGCTCCTTCTGCGCGTCGGACAGCAGCTTGTCATGCTCCCGCTGGGCAGCGGCATGGGCGTCCGCCAGAATTTGCTCCGCCTGTGCCCGCGCGTCGGACAACTGCCGCTGCATGGCGGCGTCCGCCGCCTTCTGGGCGGCGGCAAGCTTTGCCGCAGCGTCGGCGTCGGCATTTTTCAACTGCTGACGGACCTCTGCCGCCGTTTTCTCCGCGTCTGCCAGCGTCTTTGCCGCTTTCGCGTCCTGCTCCTGATAGTACTGCTGCCGCTTCTCCATAAACGCCTTGACGGGCTTGTAGAGCAGCAGGTACAGCCCGCCTGCCAGAATCACAAAATTCAGCAGGTGCAGTAAAATTTGCTGCCAATCAATATTCAACGGGATATTCACGGTTTCCCACCTGCCTTACTTATAGGACGAAGATGATCAGAATGACGACCAGCAGCGCATAAATGATAGCGGTTTCGATAAAGACCAGTCCCAGCATCAGCGTGGTACGGATCTTGCCCTCCGCCTCCGGCTGACGGGCGATCCCCTCCGCAGACTTGCTGACGGCAACACCCATGGCCACGGCGCCGCCTGCGGCGGCAAGGCCGATGGCAATACCCGCAGCGATGGACTTGGACCCCGTGGCGTCGCTCTGGGTCTGGGCGGTTTCCGCCGCAGCGGGTGCGGCAGCGGTATCCGTGGAAGACGCGGCCAGTGCGGGGACCGTCAGGGACAGCACCACCAGCAGGATCAGGAACAGCGCGGGGACCTTTTTCTTAAGCAGTTTCATATTGATTACCTCCAAAATGATTCGATCCGTAAATGATTGGGACGGTCATGCCCGCCCGGACGCCGGTTCGGGACGCTCCGACACCTCGCCGTAGAACAACGCTGTGAGCATGGTCAGAACATAGGCCTGGATCAACGCGTGAAGCAGGGTGAACAGAACGCCCACCAGCACCGGCAGCACATAGCTCAGCTGCACATAGTAATAGACCAGCTCCGTTACCAGCAGGCCGCTGAGCAGCGCGCCGAACAGACGGAAGCTCATGGAAATAGGCAGCGAGAATTCCTTCAATGTGCTGCCCACGCCCTTCAGACCGTTGCCCGCGATCCCGCCGGAGAGGATCACAAGATAGGATAAGCAGCCAAGGGCGATGGCGCCGTTTACGTCCGACAGCGGCGCAGGAAGGGTCACGGAGCGGCCCGTGGTGGTGACGGCCTGCAAGCCAAGCAGCTCAAACAGCGTCCCCACGAAGATATACGCGCCTGCGCCGAAGATGTAGGCCCCCAGAAATCCGTTTCGCTGAGGACTGCTGGTTCTGGCCATGCCGTCAAACAGGCTTACGGCCTGCTCCAGCAGCAGCTGGAACCGCCCCGGCACCAGCTTGAATTTCGGGATGACAAACACGCGGATACACGCCGCCGCTATCAGCAGGATGGCGGATACCGTCATGGCGGAGATCAGTCCCGGATTGACGTTTTTCCAGCCGAACAGGCTGATCTGATTTTCCTCATGCAGGACCGCGTCCCGCATGGCGGTCTGAATGGTCTCCGCTTTTCCCGGCGGCGCCGTCAACAGACTGCCCGCGAACAGGACCGCGATGAGCAGGACCCATAGGATCATAAATTTCTTTTTGCTTTTCATGCTGATAGCCGGTCTCCTTTCCACACCGGAATACAGGCGCTGCGGTCTGCCCTGACCGCGTCCCATTTTCCGGCGTGACCGTTAAAGGACTTGTCTTCTAAGAACGCCCGTATTATACTGTTCTAACAGAAAGATGTAAAAAGTATATTTGATATGTTGGACATGTCTGAATGATATGGCACGGAGGCGAAAAAAGTGGCTATTCCCTACGATTATTACCGCATTTTTTACTATGTTGCCCAACACAAGAGCTTTACCAAGGCCGCCGAAGCTTTGGGCAATAACCAGCCCAACATTACCCGCTGCATGAACAACCTGGAGCAGGATCTGGGCTGCAAACTGTTTGTCCGTACCAACCACGGTGTCTCCCTGACCCCGGAAGGCCAACGGCTTTACAGCCGTGCTGCTGTAGCCTTTGAACAGCTGCGCCTTGGCGAAAGCGAGATCCGGGCGGATTGCAGCCTGCGGACCGGCAGCATTTCCATTGCCGCCAGCGAAGCCGCGCTCCATCTGACTCTTCTGGACCGCCTTGACGCGTTTCACCGGCGGTATCCGGGGATCCACCTGCGGATCACCAACGATTCCACTCCCCGCGCCATGGAAGGACTGCTGCGGGGACAGGTGGACTGCGCGGCGGTCACCACGCCCTATCCGGTGAGAAAGTCCCTGCAGGAAACCGCGCTGGTCTCCTTCCGGGAGATCCTGATCTGCGGTTCGGATTTTCATGATCTGACCGCAGAAACGCGGAGCCTGCGGGCTCTGGAAAACCTCCCCTTTGTGTGCATGAGCAGAGGAACCAGTACATATACCTTTTATCAACAGCTGTTCTTAAAGTATAATCTGGCTTTTCATGTGGAAATGGAAGCCGGCACCATGGATCAGGTCCTCGCGATGGTGCAGAGCAATCTGGGCGTCGGTTTCTACCCGGAGTCCATGGCTGCTTCCGCCCTTGCCGCCGGGACGGTGTTCCAGATCGGCCTTGCGGAGCCGATCCCGGAACGGTTCGTTAACCTGATCGAGGATACATCCCGCCCTCAAAGCGTTGCCATGAAAGCCTTTAAGAAAATGCTGCTGGCCCCGGAGGAAGAGTAAAATACCGGAGAGGAAATTGCTTCCTCTCCGGTGTTTTTTGGGGATGGTTTTGCGTCTGCCGGTATGGGGCTTTTGCGCCGTCAGTCGCCCAGCGCCTGCTTCAGATCGGCGATGATGTCATCCGGGTCCTCCAGACCAACGGACATCCGGATCATGCCGTCGGTAATGCCGGCGGCCTCCCGGATCTCCTTGGGGATCATGGTATGGGTCATGGCGGCAGCCTGCTCCACCAACGTTTCCGTATCGCCCAGAGAGACGGCCAGCGTGCAGAGCTTCAGGCTGTTGATGAACTTCTTACCGGCCTCCAGACCGCCGGCCACGTCAAAGGAGATCATGCCGCCTCCGCCCTTCATCTGCTTCTTGGCAATGGCGTACTGGGGATTGGATTCCAGGAAGGGATAGCGGACCGTTTCAATCTTGGGATTGGCCTCCAGCCACTTGGCAATCTTCAGAGCGCTTTCATTGTACTGCTTCATGCGGACGCCCAACGTCTTGAGACCGCGGCACACCAGAAATGCTGTGAAGGGCGCCATGACGGAGCCAAAGTGCATGAGGGTACCCAGACGGCACTCCCGCAGGAACTGCTCATCGTTGGAGATCACCGCGCCGCCCAGCAGATCGCCGTGGCCGCCGATGTATTTGGTGAGGCTGTGGATGACTGCATCCACGCCCAGATCCAGCGGGGTGGTGTTGTAGGGCGTGGCAAAGGTGTTGTCGATAAAGACCTTGATGCCGTGCTTATGGGCGATCTCCACCACGGCGGCAATATCCACCAGCACCATGGTGGGGTTAGCGGGAGACTCCACATAGATCAGCTTGGTGTTGGGCTTGATCAGGCTTTCCAACTGGCTGAGATCGGCGGCGTCAAAGGTATCGTGGGCGATCCCGAAGCGGGGCAGCCAGTCGCTGGTCACGTCCTCCGTGCCGGAATACTTGGCCTTGGTGAAAATGGCGTGGTCGCCGCTTTTCAGCAGTGCGAAAATCGCGCCGGAGACAGCGCCCATGCCAGACGCATAGGCCACGGCCCCCTTGCCGTGCTCCAGCGCCGCCAGCTTCTGTTCCAGATAATCCACGGAGGGATTGGTGATCCGGCTGTATGCAAAGCTTTCGGCGTAGTCATCGCAGGCCTTCACCGCATCGTCCGTGGAATCAAAATAGAATGTGGATGTCTGGTAAATGGGCGGGATCAGGGCGCCGTACATATCCCGCGGCTCGCCGGCGTGGACCTCTACCGTGTTGAATTTCAGATCTTCATGCTTCAAATCAGGGTGCTTCAAAACTAACTGGCTCATTCAAAATACCTCCCGTCGGTTGTGTGACTGCACAATATATACCTACTGACTTACTTGGTTGCATTGAGCATAGCACAAACACCCATAAAAACGGAAATATCCGAATGTTATCGCTGGCAATAACATTCGGATATTCAGCTTCTGTGTTTTGCCGCACGGTGGAAATGCGTCTGGGACCTAAAGTCCCGGAAGCACCATCCTTAGCGTTTGCGCTTGGGTGGTGGAGTTCACGTTGAGGCTGTGGCTGTCTTCATGACAGAATATATTTTCGCTATATCGTATAAAAGCGTGATTATTAAGCATAAAACGCCAATAAAAATGTGAGGAGCGATTTGCCTTAAAAAATCTACTGGCTTGGAAGAATTCTCCCTACCGCAAGCCCTTGATCTTGAAGGGCGTACGTCAGGTGGGTAAGACTTGGATTCTGAAAGAGTTCGGCAGGCGCTGTTATGAAAATACAGTTCAATAGGAGCTAAACAGTACGCAGATTTTGCATATTGCTTGGCTCTTTTCTTTTTATAAACCCGCGAGGTACAGCGGCTTTTATACAACGTTCGCCCCGAAGAATTGGGGCCAGAGAAAAGGAGCGCGAACAATGACAAAATTTACCAGAGCAGAACTCAGAAACATTCTCGGCGTCGCTTGCACCGAAGGTATTGAGAATCGCTTAGTTGCGCTGCATACAGACTGCTGCCGCAGTCATGCCTGAGGCAATCTTCGGATTGTCTTTACATAGTATTTGCTTTCAAAAAATAAAATATTTTGTGTTTTTGAAAGCGACATCTTGCATATACTATTCGCAGACAGTATAATGAGTACAATGGGGCGGTTTCGAGAAATAAAAAAAATTCAATTTTTGAAAGCTGGGCGACTATATGAAAACAATTACGAGAGCAAAGTATCTCGATAGAATCATTGAACTGAACGGCACTCCTGACATCAAAATCATCACGGGCATTCGTCGATCCGGTAAGTCCAAGCTGATACAGGCGTATATTGAGTATCTGAAAAGTAATTTTGAAAACATCAATATTATCTTCATTGACTTCATGGATTTGGCGTATGAAGAAATCAAGGAATACCATGCCTTACACGCCT
>OMGW01000785.1_pt1 | contig 11490 bp, 12 predicted proteins | sample 1646131 | NCBI WGS metagenome assembly OMGW01 (sample SAMN05578588, study PRJEB25193) | human gut metagenome | biome: Human Microbiome; feature: human-associated habitat; material: feces | host: Homo sapiens | place: USA:Birmingham
CAATGCAAGATAAAAAAATTAAAGAAACAAAAGATAACATGGAAAGCGGAAAATAAAAAAATTGTATCCATTTCCAAAAAGAAAGTTGTTTCTGTCAAGAAAAAGGGAAAAACAAAAGTATATGCTTACATAAAAGGGAAAAAGACAAAAACTTACTTTGTCCTAAAAGCAAAAGAGCCGGTAGAAATGAAAAAAATGAGTATTGAGTGCAAGGACACTCTGTCCGTTGGCGAGTCACTGCAAGTTGGATACACGACAGAACCGGTTGATGTGACCAGGATGAATTTGAAATTTTCTGTTGCAGACAAGCGGATTGCTTCGATTACTAAAAAAGGCAGGATAACAGCGAAAAAAGAGGGAACAACGGTGATCATTCTGAGAGACCTTGAGAGTCAGAAAAAAGTTACCAAAAAGATCACGGTGGAAGAGGTGCCGGTCACTTCGGTCGTAATGAATCAGGCAAATGCGAAGACGGTTGAGTATGGCGAAAAAGTGAAGCTGCAGGCATATGTGACGCCATCGAATGCGACCAATCAGGAAGTTGTATGGAAATCTCTGAATTCGACGATTGCCACGGTGGATCAGGATGGTGTTGTTACGGCAATCCGTCCTTGTGAAAATGTTGACATTGTAGCAACTTCTAAAGACGACAATACCAAATATGCGATCTGGCATCTTACGATTACTGCCAACAAAGGATTTGTAACAAAGCAGATTTTGGATGATCTGCATTTGGATCGATATAAAAAGCTTATGATCGTTTCTCATCCGGATGATGAATTATTCTGGGGAGGCGGACATCTGCTACAGGATGATTATTTTGTAGTTGTTATGACGAATGACAATTCGAGTGTGGAACGTAAAAAAGAGTTTGACGCAACCATGAAGATCACCGGCGAGGCAAGTCTGGTATTGAATTATCCGGATTCGAGGATCAACATTGGTTCGCTGAAACAGGATGTGGACTGCCTTACTTCCTCGGCGGCCGGAATTGAAAAAGATCTGAAATTGATCCTTGGCTATAAAAAATGGGAACTGGTAGCTACGCACAATCCGGATGGTGAATATGGCAAGTACAATCATCAGCGGGTAAATGGACTGGTTACGAAGTATTATAAGGAGATCAATAAGACCGATCAGGGACTTTATTATTTTGGCAAGTATTATTGGGGAGTAAATCCGGGCAAGCAGATGGAACAGAGCCTTGTAGATCAAAAGGTCAAGATCATCTATGGCTACAGTGAAACGGCTCACGGCGCCATTGAGGCTTTTAAGGCGATGCTTCCGTATGAGAATTGGATTGCTGCCTCAGACTGGCCGTACTAATTTTTAGTTGGAACAAGTTTGGACATAGGGGAGATTGTATATGTACGAAAGAATCTTGTCATGGATCGAGAAGGTGGCGTATAAGGCTGTCTGTATCATATCGCTCGTGATAGCAGGCTATTTACTGATTCAGGATTTTGTTATGCGCATCCGTATTGATTCTGCGGAAACGGTATCTTTTGGCGCACAGGCATGGTGGATCTATTTGCTGGCGTTGGCGGCCATGGTGGCTTTGTGTTGCACGGCAAAGAAGTATATAAAAAAGATCCTTACGGATAAGACTCTTATCTGGGGAACAATTGTGTATGCTGTATTGTTGCTGCTGTTTGTGGTAACCGTCCGAATGGAACCGAGGGCGGATCAACAGATTGTATTGCAGATTGCAGACCAGGTAGCCAAAGGAGACTTTTCCGCGTGGCAAAAAAGTGCTTATTGTGATATGTATCCCAATCAGTATGGCTTGATCGTGATCATGGCGGCATTGACAAAATTTTTAGGAACCTATAACTGGCTTGCCTATCAGTGTCTGAATGTCTTATTTATCATTCTGGCAGCATGGGGAGTGCGCAAGAGTGTAAGTCTCGTATTTGAAAATGAGGCAGTGGCATCGATCAGCTATGCGATCTCATTGTTGTATCTGCCGCTTGCTTCGTATGTGACATTTGTGTATGGCACGCTTCCTGGACTGGCATGTGTTTCGGTGGGAATGTATTGTTTGCTTTTGGGATGGCAAAAAGACCGGTTGCTGCCGTGTGGCATTGGTGCCTTGCTTGTTGTGGCAGCAGGAATTTTGAAAAACAATTATCTGATTGCAATCATTGCCGTAGGGATTGTAGGACTCTTTTTGTTTATCCAGCATAAAAGATGGAAGATAGCGGTTTCGATTGTTTTGCTGGCGGTGGTCTACCTTCTGCTGAACAGTGGTGTGAATCTTTACATTGGCAGTAAGACAGCGGTTCGCGATCAGGGAGGAATTCCATCGGTGGCATGGGTTGCTATGGGCTTACAGGATGGTGGCACGAAAGGTCCTGGTTGGTATACGTCCTATGCTAAAGATGTATACTGGGATCACGACAGCAATAAAGAACTGGCAGGAAAAGCAGCGAAGGAGTCGATCCGGGAGTCTTTGACTAAGATGAAAGAAGATCCGGCATATGGTATCGACTTTTTTAATAAAAAGACGGCATCACAATGGAATGAGGCGACTTTTGAATCAGTATGGATCAATCAGTTCCGGACACAAAATGACGGAATGCCTGGCTGGCTCAAACGCTTGTATAATGACAATAGCAAAGTCAATCACTGGTATGCGGGAATCTGTGATGTGGTGTTGTTCCTGATCTGGTTTGGAATCATCCTTTTTGTGATCGCGGTGTGGAGAGAGCAGGACATCCGAAAAATTGCCTGGCTCATTGTTTTGATCGGAGGATTTCTATTTCACTTGTTCTGGGAAGCCAAAGGGCAGTACACCGTGGTATATGTGTGGCTGTGTATTCCGTATTGCATATGGGGATACAAAAGAATGTCCGGTTGGATGATTTCGCTCATTCAGAAAAAAAGAGCATAAAATGAATATAAAAAAGACCACAGTAAGCGTATGTACCGACCCCAAAAAGTTAGACCCAAAATCTAACGATTGGAGGTCGGTATTTTTATGGCTAAATATAGCTATGAATTAAAAAAGGAAATAGTTATTGCATATTTGTCAGGTAAAGGTAGTACACGTTCTTTAGCTAAAGATTATGGAATTCCTGACCACAAGCAAGTATGTACATGGGTAAACGCCTATCAAAAACTAGGTGATGATGGATTGTGTAGATCCAGGAATCAGAATAAATATTCTTTTGAATATAAGATTTCTGTGGTAGAGTTATATCTATCAAGTGAACTCTCATATCAGGAATTAGCTCTTCAAGAAGGTATTAATAACCCAGCTCTTATTGCAAAATGGGTTAATGATTTTCGGATAGCAGGACCTGAGGCGTTGAGACCACGTAAGAAAGGTCGAAAGAAAACATTGAATTCAAAGGATATTAACAAAAATTCAACCATGTCCAAAACTGATGATATAGCTGTAGATACAAGTGCGGAGCATGTGCGTGAACTTGAAGATGAATTACTAAAACTAAGAATTGAGAATGCCTTTTTAAAAGAACTGAGGAGGCTGCGTTTAGAGGACGAAGCAAAAATGAGAGATGCGCAAGAGTCATCCACAGCCTCCGAAGACAGTTCAAACTAAAAGATCTTCTCTCATACGCAGGAATGCCTAAATCAACATACATGTATTGGCAAAAAAGATTTGATAGAGAAAATCCTGACAAAGAACTTGAAGAAAAGATTCTTGAAATCAGGGAACGAAATAAGGATTACGGATACCGCCGTATGCTGGCGGAACTGCGCAACCAAGGCTATACTATCAATAAAAAGAAAGTTCAGCGTATTATGCAGAAACTTGGATTGCAAGTGACCTCATTTACACGCAAGAGCAGAAAGTATAGTTCATATAAGGGAAAAGTTGGAACAGTTGCACCTAATAGAATACGCAGACGTTTTAACACACACATACCACATCAGAAAATAACAACAGATACGACAGAGTTTAAGTATTATGAAGTAGATGCAAAAGGACATATGACCATGCATAAACTTTATCTTGATCCATTTATGGACATGTGTAATGGCGAAATACTTAGCTTTGGAATTGATAAACATCCCTCGGCAAAGAATGTAATGGACGCTCTGGAACAAGCTATAGAAATAACATCTGATTGCCCATATCGTAGAACATTTCATTCAGATCAGGGCTGGGCTTATCAGATGAATGCATACTCTCATCGTCTTAAAGAAGAACGAATATTTCAAAGTATGTCTCGAAAAGGCAATTGTCATGACAACGCTGTGATGGAAAACTTCTTTGGTTTGCTAAAACAAGAAATATACTATGGAGTGGTCTACTATAGCTATGAGGAACTAAAATCAGAAATAGAACGGTATATAAAATATTACAATGAACAAAGAATCAAAGAGAAACTAGGATGGTTGAGTCCGGTTCAATATCGGCTCAATCTCTTGGCTGCATAAAAACAGCGTAGCAGCCAATACAACTGCTACGCTTAAAAGTCTAACTTTTGGGGGTCACCTCAATTATATCTAATACTGAGATCTTGATTTGCCATCTTATCTAAATGACATTGCTGGATTTAGTCGTCTTTTTTTCGCTGTGTTATTGTTTGAAATTTAACAATGTGATATACTTCTATATGATATGATTCTATCAATTATTTTTACAAAAGAAACAAAAAAATAAAGGAGGTTTTAGCATTGGGACAGTCAACCTTTCAAGGAGGCGCACATCCTTATGAGGGCAAAGAACTCAGCAAGGATAGGCCTATTCGGGAAATGAAACCAAAAGAAGAATTGATATTTCCTATGAGTCAGCACATTGGCGCTCCGGCTACTCCCGTTGTTGCCAAAGGCGATTTGGTGAAGATGGGGCAGATCATTGGTGAAGCGAGTGGATTTATTTCTGCAAACATTATCAGTTCTGTGTCAGGAGAAGTAAAAGCCGTCGAACCAAGATTATTGTCTTCCGGCAACAAGTCAATGTGTGTTGTTATTACCAATGATGAGTTGTACACGCCGGTTCCTGGTTTTGGAGAGAAAAGGGATTATAAAGAACTCTCAAAGGACGAGATCAGACAGATTGTAAAGGATGCCGGTATTGTGGGAATGGGTGGTGCAGGATTCCCTACCAATGTGAAATTGACACCAAAAAATGAAGAAGAGATCGATTATGTGATTGTAAATGGTGCAGAGTGTGAACCGTATCTTACCTCGGACTACCGGCTGATGCTGGAGCGATCAGAGGATCTGGTAAATGGCCTGCGTGTCATGCTTTCGTTGTTCCCAAATGCAAAGGGAGTGATCGCGATTGAAGATAACAAGCCGGATGCGATTGCCAAATTGCAATATATTGCGCAGGAAGATCCACACATCTCGGTAAAGGTTTTAAAGACGAAGTATCCGCAAGGCGCAGAACGACAGATCATATATGTGACTACGGGACGAAAGATTTATTCCAAGATGCTGCCGGCAGATGCTGGCTGTATTGTGGACAATGTGCAGACGGTTCTGGCTGTATATGATGCGGTTGTGAATTCCACGCCAAATATAAGCCGTGTTATGACACTGACAGGAGATGCCATGGCAGTTCCGCAAAACTTCCTAGTTCCTTATGGCGTAAGCCACGCACAAGTATTGGAGGAAGCAGGCGGTCTTTCCTGCGAGGCAGAGAAACTGATCTCAGGTGGCCCGATGATGGGAATGGCGATGTATGATCTGAATACGCCGGTCACAAAGACCAGTTCTTCGATCCTTGCGATGAGTCGTGATGAGGTGGCTGCCAGCACGCCGACAAATTGTATTCGTTGTGGACGTTGTGCAGATGCCTGTCCAAGTCATCTGGTGCCGCAGATGATGGCGGCGGCTGTTGAACGGGATGATCTGGATTATTTTCAGAAGATCCATGGTATGGAATGTTATGAGTGTGGCAGTTGTACCTTTGTATGTCCGGCAAAACGTCGTCTGACCCAGATCTTCAAACAGGCAAGACGCGCGGTGATGGACGCAGGAAGAAAGTAAGAGGAGGATAAAAAAATGGATGAAAAATTATTGAATGTATCGTCGTCTCCTCATGTCAGAGACCATTCTTCCACGAAGTCCATTATGAGAGATGTGATTATCGCTTTGATGCCGGCTACTCTGGTAGGATTATACAATTTTGGTGTGAGAGCACTGTTGGTGATCCTGACAACCTGTGTTACTTGCGTTCTGGCTGAATTTGTATGGCAGAAATGTATGAAACAACCGGTGAGTACAGGGGATTTCAGTGCGCTGTTGACAGGGCTTTTGCTGGCTTTGAATCTTCCGGCAACCTTGCCGCTTTGGATGTGCATCATCGGTGGTGTGTTTGCGATCATTGTCGCAAAACAGCTTTTTGGCGGACTGGGTCAGAATTTTATGAATCCGGCGCTGGCAGGAAGATGTTTCCTTATGCTTTCGTTCAGCGGCAGTATGACATCGTTTGTGATTCAAAAAGGAAGTGCGCTTTTTGGTGGCTATCAGGCAACTGTTGACGCGGTAAGTAGTGCGACTCCTCTGATGGATGTCAAAGAAGGAGCATTGCAGAATGTCGATCTTTTGAAGATGTTTTTAGGAACGACCACCGGAACGATTGGTGAGACATCGGCAGTAGCATTGTTACTGGGTGCGATCTACCTTCTGGCACGCAAGATCATTGACTGGCGGATCCCGGTTGTCTATATTTTGACCTTTGTGATCTTTAATTACGTGTATCAGTCAGTAACCGGTGATATGTGTCCGATCGTATATGAGTTGTGCGGAGGCGGTCTGATGTTGGGAGCTTTCTATATGGCAACCGATTATGTGACCAGTCCGATCACCAAAAAAGGACGCGTGGTTTATGCGGTGCTTTTGGGATTGCTTACCGGATTGTTCCGCTTCTTTGGTGAGTCAGCAGAGGGTGTATCCTTCGCCATTATCATCGGCAATCTGTGTGTTCCGTTGATTGAGCGCTTTACCGTTCCAAGAGCTTTTGGAAAGGAGGAAAAGTCTCATGAAGAATAGTATGATAAAAGATGCGTTGATCTTATGTGCGATCACATTTGTATTAGGAGCTGTGCTTGCCGGAGTAAATGCGTTGACAAAGAATCCGATCGAGCAGGCCAACAAAAAAGCCAATAATGAGGCATGCCAGCAGGTGATTTCCGAGGGGGATTCGGTTCTGGATTCGGACGCCACACTTGTTGAGGCTGCTAATGCTTATATGGCAAAACATGATCTTTCCAATGAAGAAAAAAGTGAGGGAGATCTGTTATCTAATTATGTGGAGATTGAAGAGGTTCATAAAACAAACAACAATGGATATGTATTTTTAGGAAATGCCAGAAAGGGATATGGCGGCAATATTACATTTTCATTGGGAGTCAGTTCCGAAGGAGAGATCACGGGCATCAAGATTACCAGCCAGTCGGAGACGGCCGGTCTGGGAGCCAACTGCACAAAGCAGGAATGGCAGGACAGCTTTAAAGGAAAAGTTCTTCCGGACAATGCTGGTGATGAGATGTATAACAAAAAAGAAGCGACCGATTCACAGGTACAGGCGCTGTCTGGTGCGACCGTAACCTCCAGAGCAATCGCCAGAGCTGTGAAGGGAATCCTTTTTTACGCAGAAGCAGCAAAGGAGGGTGAATGATGAATAAATATACAGAACGCCTTCAAAATGGTATCATCAAGGAAAATCCTACACTTGTAATGATGTTAGGTATGTGCCCGACTTTGGCGGTTACTTCATCCGCAGTTAATGGCCTTGGTATGGGATTGTCCACTACGGTCGTATTGATCTTATCTAATATGCTCATTTCAGCATTGCGTAAGATCATTCCGGACAAAGTAAGAATTCCAGCATATATCGTGATCGTGGCATCGTTTGTTACAATCGTTCAATTGTTACTGCAGGCATATATTCCGTTTTTGTACGATGCACTCGGTGTATACATTCCGCTGATCGTAGTAAATTGTATTATTCTTGGTCGTGCAGAGTCCTATGCTTCCAAAAATCCGGTACTCGCTTCGGCATTCGATGGCATTGGCATGGGACTTGGTTTTTCGATCGCATTGACGGTGATCGGTATCTGCCGTGAGATTTTGGGAAGTGGTGCGATCTTTGGATTCCAGTTTATTCCGGAAACCTTCCACATTTCCATCTTTGTCATGGCACCGGGAGCATTCTTTGTTTTGGCAGCACTCACCGCGATCCAGAACAAATTGAAACTTCCAAGTGCAACAAATGGATCAACAGATAAAGAACAGGAGGGTGAAAAAGCATGAGTTTATTTACTATTTTGTTCACAGCGGCGTTAGTAAACAACTTTGTATTGAGTCAGTTCCTGGGTATCTGTCCTTTCCTTGGAGTTTCTAAAAAGGTAGAGACAGCAGCAGGCATGGGTGGCGCCGTTATCTTTGTAATTACGATCTCATCGGTAATTACAAGTACGTTGTATAATTTTCTTCTCAAGCCAAATGATCTGACATACCTGAATACGATCGTATTCATTCTGGTGATTGCGGCGCTTGTTCAGTTTGTTGAGATGGTTATGAAAAAAATGATGCCGGCGCTGTATCAGTCACTCGGTGTATATTTGCCACTGATCACGACAAACTGTGCGGTCCTTGGTGTGGCTCTGTTAAGTGTTCAGAATGATTATGGTATTTTGGCAAGTACGGTCAATGGAATTGGTGCCTCCGTTGGATTTTTCCTTGCGATCGTGCTGATGGCAGGCATTCGGGAAAAACTGGAAAACAGTAATATTCCGGAAGTTTTCAAAGGAACACCGATCGTGTTGATCACAGCAGGTCTTATGGCCATTGCCTTTTGTGGCTTTGGCGGTGTAAGTTTTTAAGAAGGGAGAAAGCCAGATGACAGTATTTATTTATTCAGTGGTGCTCCTTGCGGTACTGGGAATTCTGATTGGTATCCTTCTTGGAGTAGCAGGTAAGTTTTTTGCAGTTGATGTAGATGAACGGATCACAAATGTTCGTGGCGAACTGCCGGGCAACAATTGTGGCGGCTGTGGTTATCCAGGATGTGACGGACTGGCAGAGGCGATTGTGGCAGGCGAGGCAGATATCAATGCCTGTCCGGTAGGCGGTGCGGCTGTCGCAGAGAAGATTGGTAAGATCATGGGCGTGTCTGCGGATGACTCCGTGAAAAAGGTTGCATTTGTAAAGTGCGCCGGTACTTGTGAAGTGGCGGCAAATAAGTATAACTATGTAGGTGAAATGGATTGCCGGCGCGCGGCGATGGTGCCGGGTGGCGGTGATAAGGCGTGCTCCTATGGATGCTTAGGACTTGGATCCTGTGTGGAGGAATGTCCATTCGATGCGATTCATATTGAAGATGGAATCGCAAAAGTTGATCGGGAAAAATGTGTGGCCTGTGGCAAATGTGTAGCCGTTTGTCCTAACCATGTCATCAGTCTGATCCCATATGACTCTCCATATGCCGTACAGTGTAATTCCAATGATAAAGGCAAGGATGTTATGTCTGTCTGCAAGGCGGGCTGTATCGGCTGCATGATCTGCGTAAAACAGTGCGAATTTGATGCTGTAAAAGTAGAAAATAATCTTGCTGTTATTGACGGGGAAAAATGTACCGGATGTGGCAAGTGTGCTGAGAAATGTCCGAAAAAGATCATTCATCCACAGAAATTAGCGGAATAGATTTTAATAAAAATAACAAAGAGAAAAGATCCCACACAGACCCTCATTCATCGGTCTGTGTGAGATCTTTTTCTTTTTTGTGTGAAAAATGTTTTGTGGTTGTAAGCAAAACCTCAGAATCAAGGGAACTGCTTATGGATCGCTTCTGCTGTTGCTCTGATGACATATTTTTAGGCACCCGGTTGATCACATCTATGGTGCAGGTGACTTTCATGCCGGTAGAAGGAAGCGTCGCGCTGATTGTAGCAGAACCATAATTGACACCGGTTACAACACCCAGACAGCTTACAGTGGCAACAGCGGAATTGCTGCTTTCGTAAATCGGCTGTTCGGTCGATGTACTCGGTTTGATGATCGGTTCAAGCTGATACTGCTCATTGAGAGCGATGCGGACCTTTCTTCTGGTAAACTTGATGCTGACAGCACTTGGTGAAACTTTCACGCGACATTTCAATTGGCGAACGGTCTTGCGTCCCTTTTTGACGGTGGCAGTGATCGTAGATGATCCAATGGATGCGGCGGTAAGGGTAACTCGCCGATCGCTATTTTCGTTCCCGGTAAGGGAAATGACTGCTTCGTTGGATGAAGTAAAGGTAACTTTTTGTTTTTTCTTTACATTATATACACGCAACGTAAAAGTTCCGTCTACTGTCATATTCAGTTTTTTGACATTTAGTTTCACTTTCTTATTCTTGGCTGCAGCCTGTGCAGGAACCGAAGAAAAGAGTGTAGAAAATGCCAGGAGCAAAACAAGAAGCCAAGCGGAAATTTTCTTCATGGACTTCTCCTTTCTATCCTTTGTTAAGGTAAAAATATCATGGCGCTATGGCACAAACGTGTCACATTTCTAAAAGGCTTGCAATCGCAAAATTTGTAGAATATAATGAAATCAATTTAAAGAAGCAGGAGGTTGCAGGGTGGCAACCTGGATGGAGGTATAGTATGCAAAGAATTTTAATTGTTGATGACAACCAGGACATTCGCGAAGTATTAGGAACCTATGTAGCAAAAGGTGGATATGAGCCAGTTGTGGCAGCAGATGGTTTTGAAGCACTGGAGATGTTTCACAAGACAGCGCCAGCAGTTATTCTTTTGGATGTTATGATGCCGGGGATGGATGGATACCGTGTGTGTGAAAAGATCCGTCAGGAATCGGATGTGCCGATCATCCTGATCACTGCCAAGGGAGAAGATTATGAGCGTGTGATGGGACTTGATATTGGAGCAGATGATTATATTGTCAAACCTTTTAATGGTGATGAGGTTATGGCAAGAGTCCGTGCTGTATTGCGTCGCATGGGACGAAATGACGTTGCAGAAGACAAAAAGGTGTTAAATGTCGCAGACCTGACGATCAACATCGAGACGTATACGGTATATGTGGGGGCAGAAAAGTTGCCGATGACAAAAAAAGAAGTTGAGACGATGTGGCTTCTGGTAAGTAATCCTAGTAAGGTATTTACAAGGGACAATCTGCTGGACAGTTTGTGGGGACAGGATTATTTTGGAGACAGCCGAACGGTGGATTCCCATATCAAGCGCCTGCGTGCCAAACTCGCAAAGGTAGATCATCCAGATTGGGAGATCCGCACGATCTGGGGACTGGGTTATAAATTTGAATTGAATGTTTAAACGCTACATATAGCAGGTGGAGATATGAAAAAGATTTATTGGCGTGTGTTTGTGTATTTTGGCATGGTTCTTATGGCTTTTTCTGTGCTCATTGGACTGATGTTTACCAGATTCAACCGGACTAACATTGTAGGGGCATACCGGCAGCAGCTGGGAGATCTGGGAGCTGGTGTGGCGAAGCAGGCAGCACAGGCGTATAAGCAGGAGGAAAATGAAGAATCTTAGTCCGGT
>OMGW01000793.1_pt1 | contig 11445 bp, 8 predicted proteins | sample 1646131 | NCBI WGS metagenome assembly OMGW01 (sample SAMN05578588, study PRJEB25193) | human gut metagenome | biome: Human Microbiome; feature: human-associated habitat; material: feces | host: Homo sapiens | place: USA:Birmingham
GTACAAGTTGGCTCTGTCAATCCTCTTCAAGCACGCGGATGTAGTGGTATGCTTGATGGATTGCGTTGATGATTTTTCCGGGTTTCACATTGTCGCCAACTTGTACGCACTCGTAGCCAGCTTTGAGAAGATCGTTGTAGAGGCTGTGATCGGCCTTGAAGCCGGAAGCAAAGACGACGCTGTCACACGTGATTTTCTCGGCCTCACCTTCTTTGTTGATGACCATGATGCCGTCATCTAGGACCTCCGTCAGTCTGGTGCTGCAACGGATATCGGTGCCGGAGTTCTCAACGAGATAGCGGATGTTCTGATCATTCGCGACGAAATGATCTGCAGTGCGCAGAATGTCGTCCAGCAATTCGATCATGATCACATCTTTGCCCTGCAGGCAAAGTTCGCTCGACAATTCGCAGCCAACCTCACCGCCACCAACGACGACGACCTTCTGGCCGACTTCCTTCTGCTTGAGCAAAACCGGCACCGCGGTGCTGACATGCGGCTTATCCGCACCTGGTACCGGGATCACAACAGGCTTTGCACCTGTGGCGACGACAACAAAATCGGGATGGAGCCGCTGAACGTCCTCCAGAGTGATCTCCGTATTGAGGTGCAGGTCGACCGGATATTTTGCGATCTGGCGTTTCAGATACTCGACCTGGTCATGCACATCCGCCTTGAACCGCGGTGCGCCTGCGGCTGCCATGATTCCACCCATATAAGTGTTCTTTTCGTACAGCGAGACGCGATAGCCTCTTTCGGCTGCGGTGGCTGCTGCCTTCATGCCACCGGGGCCGGCACCAATCACAAGAATGTTGAGATCGCTCTTTGCCGGCGTGAGTGGGAACTCGCCCTCGCGCATGCCATGGACATTGACTGCGCACGGTCTGGAATGCCCTTTCATTGCATTGAAGTGGCACTCGCCGCAGCCGATGCACGGGTTGATATCATCCAGTTTCCCGTTCTTGACCTTGTTCGCCCAGTGCGGATCTGCGATGAGACCGTGGCCAATCGCAACCAGATCAATCAAACCGTCCGCAATGGCCTTTTCAGCAACATCAGGGTGGTTGAGCTTCCCGTGTGCCATGAGGGGAAGATCGCCAATCATTTCTCTTACTTTCGGGGCGGCGTCGAGGTCAAAGCCGACGGGCTGGTAGACGGAGCTAACCATTCTCCAACGGCACGAATATGCACCGCGTCCAAAGTGGATCATGTCCACAAGGCCGGAGTCGGCAAGATACTTTGCAATTGCAAGGCCCTCTTCAATCGGGCGCTCATCGTCGTCAACGCTGTCGAGCGTCATTTTGATTGCGATCGGATAGTCCTTTCCGCATGCCTTGCGAACTTCCTCGACGATCTCTCTGAGGAAACGCTGGCGGTTTTCGAAGCTTCCGCCATATTCATCTGTGCGGTGGTTCCACTTCGCGGAGGTGAACTGGTCGATCAGGTAGCCGCCGTATGCATGGATCTCAATGATGTCAACGCCTGCATTTTTTGCAAGCTTTGCTGATTCACCCATTGCTTTTACGAGACTTTTCACGCCCTCTGTAGGCAGTTCGCGGCAGATGAGAGAGGGCACATAGTAGTTGGGGACGGGGCTTGCGGAGTAGGGCGGCGTGTGCGGATCGATCCAGTTCATGCGGCCAATGCCGGGTGAGAGCTGGATGCCGAACTTCGCGCCGTAAAAATGAACACGTTCAGCCACCAGATGGAGCATATAGACATCCTTCGTATTTGTGAGCTTCTGACAGGGAGCCGGCTCGAACTCAGTAGAGGCGACAACAGCGCCGGTCAGCACAAGACCGCAGCCGCCTTTTGCTCGCTCGCCGTAGTACTTCACGTCCCGCATGTTAAAGGCGTTGGTAGTATCGGTCGTCGTGCCCATGGGGGCCATAACGATGCGATTTTTCAGTGTCATGCTGCCGATCTGGATTGGCTCAAACAACTTGTTCATAAAAACTCCTCCAATGAAATGTTTCGTGTCTCCGGATTTCTGTTGCACGCTATGGTTGCTTTTTTCTGCATGCGGGTATAAAATAAAAGCAATATTGGGCCGCGGAGCAAACTAAATAGGTATAAAATACTAGTAAAGTTGTTCTACGGGCTTATTATAGTACACCGCGGTCATGCTCCTGAGCATGTGCCTGTTCATGGGCGCGGGCGTGACGCAGGATGCGGCAGAAGCCGCGGGCGAAGTGCCGCAGACGGCGGTGTTCACGGAGGCGGGGCCGTTCCGGCCGGCCGTTTCCGTGCGGCCGCAGCCGCTGCGCGCCGCAGCCGACCGCGCGGCCGGCGGCGACGGTCTGGAGCTGAGCAAGGAAGTTACGGCAAACGGCAGCGGCTATACCGTGCATCTCGAAGCGTACACGACCGGCACGGTCACAACGACGACCTCGATCGCACCGTGTGACATCGTGCTCGTGCTCGACCAGTCCGGCTCGATGGCGTATAATTTTGACGGGAATGAGACCAGCACGGATTCGGCCCGCCGCCAGTATGCCATGAAGCAGGCCGTGAACACGTTCATTGAAGCGGTGGCGGATAAGTATAACGCGGAAAAGTCCGATCACCGGATCGCGGTCGTGACTTTCGGCACGAACGCTTCCACGCTGATGGACTGGACGCTCGTGACCCCGGCCGAAACGGACACGGCGGAAAGCCCGTCCGGCGAGACCGCGCTCAAGGCCAAGATCAACGGCCTCCCGTCGGAGCCGGAGGGCGCGACGAATGTCGCCGACGGCATGCGGAGTGCGCAGGCGCTCATGCAGGGCGACAGCGGCTACACCGGTACCAACACGAAACGCCAGAAGGTCGTGATCCTGTTCACGGACGGTGTGCCGACGAAGCAGAGCGATTTTGACACGACGGTCGCCAACGGCGCCATCCAGTCGGCCAAGGCGCTCAAGGACGCCGGCGCGACGGTCTATTCCGTCGGCATTTTCAACGGCGCGAATCCGGAGCAGCTCTACGGCGACAGCGGCTTCAAGTACAACAGCAACGGCCAGGTCGGAAGCTACTGGGCCAGCTTTAGCTGGTGGGGGATCGGAGACGTCAAGAACTATGACATCCCGGCCGGAAACCGCTTTTTGAACTACATCTCTGGCAACTTCCCGGATGCGACGGAGATCGGCATCCAGCGGTACGATTCCAGCTTCATCGGCATCGGCAATTATGGCTGGCAGATCACCAGAAATTTTGCCCGCGAGCAGTCCAACTACTACCTGACGGCGAACGATTCCGCCTCGCTGAGCAAGATCTTTACCACGATCAGCGAGAACATCGGCAGCGCCAATATTGACCTTGGCAGCGAGACGGTCATCAAAGACATCGTGACGCCGTACTTTACGGTGCCGCAAAATGCCGGCGCTATTCGTCTCTCCACTGCAGCCTATAACGGCAGCGCATTTGGGGCTCCGGTCGCAGCCGATCCTTCGGTGACGGCAGCGATCGATCCGGCAACGCGGGCGGTCAATGTGACCGGCTTCGATTTCAACCAGAACTATGTCTCCACAAACGCTAAGGCGGATGGCACGTTCGGAAAGAAACTGATCATCGAGTTTGACGTTTCCGTGCGCGACGGCTTCCTCGGCGGCAATCAGGTGCCAACGAATGATGGGCAGTCCGGTATCTATGCGAAGGGAACCATGATCAAGGCGTTCGATGTGCCGACGCAGGACGTGGAAGTAAAAAGCATCACGCCGACGGCGGATGACAAGGCGATCTACCTTGGCGATTCTGCCAATTTGCAGGAGCTTGTGCACCAGAATGCCACATTTGACGGCACAAATAACGCTTTTGTGGATGTGACCTATACGGTCAAGGATGAGAACGGAACGGTTGTCGGCACGTACACAGTTCCCGCCGGAAGCAGCAGCGGAACATGGGTGTGGAGCGATCCGGCAAGCAACGGCACCGTCGCTCCGGAGCAGACCACGACCTACAAGGTGACGTGCACGGTTTCGCCTACGCAAACGGGAACGTATGAGAGCGTTTCTAAAGATACTACGTTCACCATCACGGTCAACACCTGCAGCCTGACGATCACCAAGACCGTTACGGGCGGCGGCGACCCGAACCAGACCTTCGTGTTCAACGTCATGAAGGGCAACGATCTCGTGACCACCGTGGTGCTCAAGGCCGGCGCGAGCACGACCATCACCGGTCTGGCTGTCGGCGACTACACCGTGGTCGAGGACACCGCTTGGTCGTGGAGCTACACGGCTGACAATGTAAGTACGGCCGTCACGCTCAGCAGCACAAACCCCAACGACGAGGCCAAGATCACCAACACCTATGTAAAGCACGACTGGCTCACGAGCATTGTCGACGTCATCAACAAGTGGACGGCCAACGATGGCAAGACGACCATCAACAATTCCGACCGTGTTCCGGGCGCGAACTGAACAGGAGGGATGACATATGAAACGTATCTTTAACGGTTCAGGCGGGAGAAAAGCCGCGCTCATCCTCTCCCTGTGCCTGATCTTCGCACTGGCCGTCGGCACGACGCTCGCTTATCTCAAAGCGAACACGTCTCCGGTGACGAACACCTTCACGGCGGCCAAGTCCGACATCAAGATTGATGAGAACGTGGAAAACGGCGAAAAGTCCAGCATCCAAGTTGAAAACATCGGCACGGCCACGTCCTATGTCCGCGTCAAGCTGGTCATGAACTGGGTCGATAAGAGTGGAAACGTCGTCTCCGGCGGAAACCTGCCGGAAGTCACGCTCAACGAGCCCGACTGGTTCATGAAGGACGGCATTTACTACTATACCAAGCCGGTCGGACCGAAAGATTCGACTGCAAACCTGCTGAAAGATCCCATCACGCAGCCGAATGCGCCCGAGGGCTGCCACCTCGAGGTGACGGTGCTGGCCGAGAGCATTCAGGCCGCGCCGAGCACCGCTGTGGAAGGCGCATGGGCGGTCACGGTCGTAAACGGCGCGTTGACCTCGGCAATCCCGACGGCATAAGGAGGGCAACGGTATGAAACACAAAAAACTTACCATGATCGTCGCCCTCGTGCTGGTGGTCGCGCTGGCCGCCGGACTGGGCATCTGGGCGACGGGCGAGACGAACGTTCCCACCGTCACGTACTATGACGGCTCGGACGGCAACGGCGCGCGCTTCACCTTCACCCACACCGGCGACGGTTCGGACACGAACCTGTTCCCGAACTTCTCCAACTGCATGCCCGGCGACAGCCTCACGCAGACCATCCGCGTGCAGGCTGATGGCAAAAACGGTGTGCAGGGCGCAAAGATCTATCTGCGCGCCGAGATCGACGGCGACGCCTCCGCCAAGGAAGGCTCCGCCATCTCGTACAACGATGTGCTCGATCACATCGGCATGACCGTGTCGAAAGACGGCGTCGTGATCGCGTCCAACAAGACCGCGAAGCTCTTCAGCCAGCTCGATGCGGCCGATGGCCTCAAGAGCAACGTCTTCATTGCCGAGGTCGGCCCGAAGACCGATCCGGTCGATCTGGACGTGACCATTGATGTTGACCCCGCGATGGGCAATGCGTTCCAGGAAGCGGCTGCGCACATCACGTTCGTGTTCTCCGTCGAGGACAACGAGCTGCCGCCCCCGCCGCTGGAGCTCGACAAGCACGATGCGTATATCTGCGGTTATCCGGACGGCACGGTGAAGCCGGAGCGCCAGATCACACGCGCGGAGGTCGCAACGATCTTCTACCGTCTGCTTCAGGACGAGGCCCGCGAAAATGTGTGGTCTCGCACGAACAGCTACTCCGATGTGGCAAGCGGTGTCTGGTATAACAGTGCGGTTTCGACGTTGACCAACGCCGGTATTCTCACTGGCTATCCGGACGGCACATTCCGCCCGGACGCGCCGATCACGCGCGCGGAGTTTGCGACGATTGCGGCGCGATTCTACCACGCACCGGAAGTTACCGGTGATGCATTCTCGGATATCTCCGGCAGCTGGGCGCGCGAGTATATCAACCGCGCGGCGGCGCGTGGCTTGATCGATGGCTATGAGGACGGCACATTCCGCCCGAACCAGAACATCAAGCGCGACGAGGCCATGAAGATCATCAACAAGGTTCTCTTCCGTACACCGGATAAGGAGCATTTCCTGCCCGATATGATCAAATGGCCGGACAACAGCAACACCGACGCCTGGTATTACACGGATGTGCAGGAAGCGACTAACAACCACGATTACGAGCGCGTGGACAAAACCTCGCCCGAGACGTGGACGAAGATCACGCAGGCCAGAGATTGGAAGGCGCTCGAGGCCGAGCTGGCGCAGAAATATCCCAACCGGTAAGCGCGCGGCGCTGACGGTAAACGAAACAACCATAGCGAACACCCCCTGTGCCACGGCACAGGGGGTGTTTTTGCGTATGGGGAAAAAACGTGCGCCCCGGCGGCTGCCGGGGCGCTGCCGGGGCGCTGACGCAGGGATACATGCAATGCGTGGATGCGTTATCAGCCCAGATACTGCTTGTCGTAGTTGTTCTGGATGCAGGAGATGACCTTCGTGATGACGGTGTTGAACGGGGTGGGCACGCCCAGCCGCTCGCCGTAGCGCGCGATGGCGCCGTTGAGCACGGAGATCTCCGTCTGGCGCTGGTGCAGCACGGCGTCCTGCGCCATGGACGGATAGTAGTTGCCGAGGTTGGCGACGATGTTCGGCTCTTCCTTTTCCATGAGCGGCCAGAGATCGCCGATGCCGAGCGCCTGCGCGACGGCGCAGCCCTCTTTCCACACATGCATGACGATGTCGTGGCCGTAGGGGTCGGCGAAGGTCTCCTTCACCTTCAGGCGCATGACGGCGCTCACGCCGTTATAGCCGCTGTTGGCGATGACTTTCTTCCAGATGTACGGGCGCACATCCTCGTCAAAGCTCGCGTTGCAGCCGCCCGCCTGGAAGCACGCCTCGAGCGCCTTGCCGGCGGCGTCGGCCTTCGGGTTGTTGTGCACGGCGCCGAAGTGCATCTGGATGCCCTTTTCCGGCTTGCTCACGCACACGCCGGGGCCGGCCAGCTCCGTGCCGATCAGGCCGCTGCCGTAGAGGATGCGGTCGGTCTCCACGAACTGGGCGAGCACCTCGTCGTTGCCGAGGCCGTTTTGCAGCGAGACGACGACCGTCTCCGGCCCGATGCAGGGCATGGTGTCGGCCATGACGTCCGCGGTCTGCGTGGCCTTGACCATGAGGATGACCATATCCATGGTGCCGATGTCATGCGCGGTGGCGCTCGTGTGGAAGCCGGTGAGCACTTCCTCGCCCTCCGGCGTGCGGAAGACCAGACCGTCGGCCGCGATCTTGTCCATGTGCGCCTTGTACTTATCGACGAGCCAGAGCTCGGCGCCGCCCTTGCGCAGGTAGGCGGCGAACACGCTGCCGGCAGCGCCGGAGCCGATCATTGCGATTTTCATGCGTTTGCCTCCTTAGCAAACTGCCGGCCGGTTGTTGGCCGGCCGGCAGAGAAAACTCGGGGTTTGAAATTACTTCAGGTACTGCTTGTCGTAGTTGCCCTGGATGCAGCGCACGACCTGGGACAGGACCTTGCACACCGGGGTGTCGATGCCCAGCTGCTCGCCGTACTCCGCGATCTTGCCGTTGAGCACGTCGATCTCGGTCTGGCGGTGGTTGAAGAGCATATCCTGGCACATGGACGGATAGTAGTCCGCGATGTTGGTGACGATGTCCTTGTGATCGTGGGCGATGAACTCATCGGCGTCCATCGGCACGCCCTTGGCGGTCGCGACCGCGCAGGTCTCACGGATGACGCTGTGGAACAGCCACTGGCCGAACGGATCCGCTTCGACCTCGCCGATCTTCAGACGCAGGACGGCGCACACGGTGTTGACGGTGGCGTTCACGCAGACCTTTTTCCAGATGAACTTGTAGATGTTGTTGTCGGTGCCCGGCTCGCCGTCGCGCCAGTAAGCGTCGCAGCCGCCGGCACGGTAGCACTTGAGCATCTCGGCGCAGGCCGCGTCGGTGAGCTCCGAGCGGACCGCACCGCCGAAGTTCATCTGCACGCCGCCGGCCGGGGTGGACACGCAGTGTGCGGGTTCGGGCAGAGCCGTGCCCAGCACGCCGGAGCCGATGATGCAGCGCTCTTTCGGGAAGACCTTGAAGAGGTTGTCATCGTTGCCGAGGCCGTTGATGAGGGAGACGGCGACGGTCGTGTCGCCGACGACAGGCATGGAGTCCTGGATGGCCTGCTCGAGCTGGGTCGCCTTGGTCATGTAGATGATGACGTCGACCTTGCCCTCCGCCGCGGCCGCGTCAGCAGCGGTGGTGTAGGTGCGGAAGCCCTTGAGCTGGTAGTCGTAATCCTTGTAGCCGCCATCTTCCTCCTGATGGATGGTGAAGTGCATGCCTTCCTCGGCGACTTTCTTCATGTGCGCCTCGTAGCGGTCGATGAGGATGATGTCCGCACCGCCCTTACGCAGGTAAGAAGCGAAGACGCTGCCGGCTGCGCCGGAACCATACATTGCAAATTTCATAACTTTTTCTCTCCTTTTCTGATTCTGTTTGCGATATCTTCGGCCGCTGCAGGCGTATGCCTGACGGCGGATTACCGAACGGTGTTGGTGAGGGTGCCGATGCCCTCGATGCTGCACGCGACCACGTCGCCCGGGTGCAGCCACTTCGGCGGGTCAAAGCCCATGCCCACGCCGGCCGGCGTGCCCATGGAGATGATCGTACCGGGGCGGAGCGTCATGCCCTGGCTGAGCTCGGCAATCACGTACGGCACGTGAAAGATCATGAGATCGGTCGTGCTGTCCTGCCGGAGCTCGCCGTTGATGCGGCTCTGGATTTTCTGCGGCCTGCGCACGTCGAACTCGTCCGGCGTGACGATCCACGGGCCCATCGGCGTGAAGCCGTCGAGGCTCTTGCCGCGGTACCACTGCTTATGCTGGTTCTGGATCGTGCGCGCGCTCACGTCATTCAAAATGGTGTAGCCGAATACGTAGTCGAGCGCGTCTGCCTCGCTGACGTTGTACGCCGGGCGGCCGATGACGACGGCCAGCTCCGCCTCATAGTCGAGGTCGGCGACCAGATCGCTGTGGCTGAGAATGTCGCCGCCGGGGGCGACGGCCTCGTTCACGCGCTTGGAAAAGTAGATCGGGAACGTGTCCGGCGCCTTGACGCCCTTGCCGGCGACGGCCTCGCTCTCCTTGGCGTGGTCAAAATAATTGATGCCCAGGCAGATCACGTCCTGCTCCGGGCGGGGGATGGGCGCGAGCAGCCGCACGCGCTCGAGCGGCAGACCTTCACCGCGCAGCACGGCGGCGGTGTCCAGCGCCGGCCAGATGCCGATGAGCGTCTGCATGTCCGCACAGCCCGGCACGGGATGCACGGCAGTGCCGGCCGCGTTGAGCAGGCCGACGGCGCTGCGGCCGTCCTTTTCAAATGTCACGAGCTTCATAACGTGCGCGCTCCCCTCAAAATCGACATTGGGCAATGGATGTGTACGCAAAATGATGGTTAAAAATTCATCAATCGCGTTTGCCGAGCCTGCTGGCCTGTGTCAAAAATATGCCAATCTCGCTTGTCAGAAATTCGACAAAAGATTTGCACTCCCAGCGTTGTTATGATAGCACGAAAGTGTAGACGCCGCAACTGTTTTCTTGCTGTCAAAGTGCTAAAATCGCATAAAATATTACAAAAGCGCCAGAATCAGAGTGCATAAAAATACATGCAAGATTTTGTGCAACTCGACAATTTTCAGAAAACGGCTGAAAAAAATTGGGGATTGGAAGAGGCTGTTATTGACTTTTGCGTGTGAGAGAATTATAAATTTACTATCCCAAGTTGTTAACGGCTTGTTCATAAATTAACACATGGGTGTGGATTTCGAGCCCTGTCTCGGTTGGTAGGAGAGCACGAGGCAGGATTGAAATAAAAAAGAGAGAAAAGCAAAAAAAGAGAAAAAAAGAGAGAGGTAAAAAATGGATAACAAAAAGCTCAAGAGCAGCTGGGCAGCCGCCTTCACCGTGGCGTCTGTCTGGTTCGGCACCCACGTGGGCGCCGGCTTTGCGACCGGCAACCAGGTCGTGAACTACTTCGTCCAGTATGGCTGGACCGCGGCGATCTTCCCGCTGCTGGCCATGGGCATTCTGGCCGTCGTCATGTACATCATGATGAAGTTTGCCAAGCTCAACGGTTTCGACAACTACAAGGACACCTATCGCGCCCTGTATCCGAAGCCGTGGATGGAGATCTTCTTCGAGATCTTTTACATCATCATCATCCTTGCGGCGGTCGCGTCCTGCGTTGACGGCGCCGGCGGCATCGTCAAGAGCCTGATCGACCTGCCCGATATCATCTGCAACCTCGTCATCATCGCCCTGCTGATCCTTCTGTCGATCTTCGGCGTTGACCTGATCATCAAGGCTTCCACCGTTCTTTCCACCGCGATCCTGATCGTCACCGCGATCCTGGTCATCATGGGCTTCGTCGTTCCGATCGACGCGGTTGCCCAGGAGCTGGCCACTGAGAACGCGGCCTACGCTTCCATCCCGGCCATCGCGGACGTCACCTCCCAGAAGGGCCTCGAGGGCGTCTGGCGCGGCGTGTTCGTGTACGCTGCTTTCCAGTGCGTGTCCGTCCCGGCCATGATCGCTGCTTCCACCGAGCTGACCCACAAGGGCGTCAAGCGCGCCAGCATCCTCGGCTGGCTCATGAACGGCGGCGCGCTCGCCGCTTCCGGCGCCATGCTGCTGCGCTGGTACCCGGTCCTCTGCGCCATCAAGAGCGTTGGTGTTGACTCCGTCGCCAGCATCGCCGCCCGCCACATTGCCGACGTTATGAAGCTCCCCAACCAGAGCGTCGTCACCCTCATGGGCAGCGGCTACACCTGGCTGTTCGTCGTGTACACCATCCTGCTGTTCTGCGCGTTCGTGTCCACGTCCGTCACGCTCGTCTACTCCATGATCCAGCGCTTCGAGGGCCACTGCTTCCCGAAGGCCATCAAGAGCAAGGCTGTCCGCAGCGTCATCGTCGGCCTGATCGTCATCGGCCTGTGCTACGCAGTTTCCCTGCTCGGCCTGTCGACCATCATCTCCAAGATCTATGGCTATGACGGCTACTACGCTCTGATCGTTGTTGTGCTCCCGGCGTTCATCTGGGGCATCCCGAAGATCAAGAAGCTGTCTGCCGACAAGAAGGCAGAGCTGTCGGAGTGATCTGACCGCGGCGCAACTCTCCAGCGTCCCAACAAAAAATACTGACCGCTGCGTTTGCAGCGTAGAGAGGCAACCCCGCATGCTTCGGCCTGCGGGGTTGTCGCTGTCTGCGGTATGTTAGATGCGGCGGGAGACGCAACAGAGCAGCAGGGGAGCCCGAGGGGGCAAGGCCCGCCTCGGGTGCAATCAACCGCGGAAACGCGGAGGCGACCCCGCAGGCATCGGCCTGCGGGGTTGTCGCTGTCTGCGGTATGTTAGATGCGGCGGGAGACGCAA
>OMGW01000800.1_pt1 | contig 11378 bp, 10 predicted proteins | sample 1646131 | NCBI WGS metagenome assembly OMGW01 (sample SAMN05578588, study PRJEB25193) | human gut metagenome | biome: Human Microbiome; feature: human-associated habitat; material: feces | host: Homo sapiens | place: USA:Birmingham
GTATCAGTTAAAATTCTTTTTTTCTGAACTTCGTTCTCCATAATAGTACCTCGCTTTTCTGTATTTCGGCCGGAAACCGGCAGACGTATCTGTACAGGGCATATTTTAACTGATACAGTATACCACTCCCCCTTAAAAATTGCAATCCGAACTCTTGACTTTCCTGTCTGAAATAGGGATAATGTATTTTGTGTAATTACGTATATTTTGACATGGAGGTATCATTCATGGCTTTGGATAAGACATTTTTTGAAGATTTGGAAGCCCGCATCCCCAAGGGGAAGGTCCGTACCCGGTTCGCCCCCTCCCCCACCGGCTATATGCACGTGGGCAACCTGCGCACCGCGCTGTACACCTGGCTCATCGCCCGCCACGCCGACGGCACCTTCATTCTCCGGATCGAGGATACGGATCAGGGCCGTCTGGTGGAAGGCGCTACGGACGTGATCTACCGCACCATGAAGGAGTGCCATCTGGATCACGATGAAGGCCCGGACGTGGGCGGCCCCACCGGCCCCTACATCCAGTCCCAGCGCCGGGACCTGTATCTGCCCTACGCCCAGCTCCTGGTGGAAAAGGGCGCAGCCTACTACTGCTTCTGCGAGAAGGCGGAATCCGAGGAGGACTCCGGCGAGTTTGACCGGGCGGACGATCCCTGCCGGAATCTGAGCGAGGAAGAAGTGGCTGCCAATCTGGCTGCCGGTAAGCCCTACGTGATCCGTCAGCGGATCCCCCACGAGGGCACCACCACCTTCCATGACGTGTCCTTCGGTGACATCACCGTGGAGAACAAGACTCTGGACGATCAGGTGCTGCTGAAGCGGGACGGCCTGCCCACCTACAACTTCGCCAACGTGGTGGACGATCACCTCATGGGCATCACCCATGTGGTCCGGGGCAGCGAGTACCTGTCCTCCGCGCCTAAGTACAATCTGCTGTACGAGGCCTTCGGCTGGGAGGTCCCCACCTACGTCCACTGCTCTCCCGTCATGCGGGACCAGCACAACAAGATGTCCAAGCGCCACGGCGATCCCTCTTACGAGGATCTGAAGGCTCAGGGCTTCCTGACGGACGCCATTCTGAACTATGTGGCGCTGCTGGGCTGGGCGCCCAAGGGCGAATTCGCCGAGCAGGAGATCTTTTCTCTGGACGAGCTGGTGAAGGTGTTCGACATCGCCGGTATCTCCAAGTCCCCCGCTATTTTCGACATCGAGAAGCTGACCTATTTCAACGCCACCTATCTCCGGGCCATGGAGCCTGCCGCCTTTGCAGAGGTTGCAGAGCCTTACATCCGTCAGGCGGTGAAGAACCCCGCCATCGACGCCGCCGGGATCGCCGCGCTGCTGCAGGCCCGGTGCGAAAAGCTAACGGACATTCCCGAAAAGGTCGATTTCTTCGACGCATTGCCCGATTATGACGTTGAGTTCTTCACTAACAAGAAGTCCAAGACCAACGCCGAGGTCTCCAAGGCTATGCTGGAGGCCGCCATCCCCGCTCTGGAAGCCATTTCCGACTGGACTGTGGACGCGATCCACGATACCCTCATTGATCTGGCTGCCAAGCTGGAGGTCAAGAACGCCACGCTGATGTGGCCTGTCCGCATTGCCGCAGCCGGCAAGCTGGTGACGCCCGGCGGCGCCGTGGAGATCTGCCACCTGCTGGGCAAGGATGAGACCCTGCGCCGTCTGCGTCTGGGTCTGGACAAGCTGAACTAATCGAGAAAGAAGGAGCCTTTTTATGAGCACTCTTGTGATCCCCCAGGGCTACAAGGCCCCCCTGCCTAATTATGAGCTGCAGCGGGCCATCGCCTTTATCAAAGAATCCTTTCAGACCAACCTCTCCAATGCCCTGAACCTGCGCCGGGTGTCCGCTCCCCTGTTTGTCACTTCCGATTCCGGTCTGAACGACAACCTGAACGGCACGGAGCGTCCCGTCCGGTTCGACATCCCCGGCGTTGGGGGCAAGGACGCCGAGGTGGTCCACTCTCTGGCCAAATGGAAGCGTCTGGCCCTGAAGCGCTACGGCTTCCACGAGGGCAAGGGCCTGTACACCGATATGAATGCCATCCGCCGGGACGAGGAGGATCTGGACAACATCCACTCCGTCTATGTGGACCAGTGGGACTGGGAGAAGATCATCTCCCGGGAGGACCGGAACGAGGCGTATCTGAAGGCCACCGTCCGGGCCATCGTCGCCGCCGTGTGTGAGACCAGCGAAGCATTGAACGTGGCCTTCCCCAGCCTGCGGGTAAAGCTGGACCGGGAGGTGTACTTCGTCACCACCCAGGAGCTGGAGGACCGCTGGCCGGACAAGACCCCCAAGGAGCGGGAGCATGCCATCTGCGCCGAGCACCACACCGTGTTCCTCATGCAGATCGGCGGCAAGCTGAGATCCGGCGAAAAGCATGACGGCCGTGCCCCCGACTATGACGACTGGGCCCTCAACGGCGACATTCTCATGTGGAACCCCATTCTGGAACGGTCCTTTGAGATCTCCTCCATGGGCATCCGAGTGGACGAGGAGTCCATGGCCCGCCAGCTGAAGCTGGCCGGGTGCGAGGAACGGGCGGAGCTTCCCTTCCACAAAATGCTGCTGAACGGCGAGCTGCCTCTGACCATCGGCGGCGGCATCGGCCAGAGCCGCCTGTGCATGCTGCTGATCGGCACCTGCCACATCGGTGAGGTCCAGGCCAGCATCTGGGACGCCGAGACCATGAAAAAATGTGAGGAAGCCGGGATCATCCTGCTGTAAATCCGCAAAACCAGTCCCGCGGCAAAAATGCCGCGGGACTGCTTGATGTCCTCATTCCAAAATGAACCCCCGTCTCCGCGAGAAGCGGAGATGGGGGTTTTCGCTTATTCTTCGGCTGCGATGTCAGCGGCAATCAGGTCGGCCAGATCCTCCAGCTTCCGGTACTGCTCCTCCTTCACGGCGGAACGGATGGTGATGGGCGGTGCGATCTGCTCCATGCCCTTCATCTCCTCCAGGTGCTTGGCCATGAGCCGGGCGGCGGCAGGGCCCCAGCTGCCGTTTTCAATGAGGGCCACGGTGCGGTTCTGGAGTGCGTGGGCCTTCAGTTCCAGCAGCAGCGTCTCCATGGGGGTGTAGATGCCGCCGTTGTAAGTGGCGCTGGCAAACACCAGATGGCTGCACTGGAACGCGGCGCTGACCTGCTCGGATACGTCGGTGTGGGACACGTCGAAGATCCGCACGTGCCGCACGCCCTTTTCCGCCAGACGGGAGGCCAGGATCTCGCAGGCGTTTTCCGTGTGGCCGTAGATGGAGCCGCAGAAAATAGCGGCTGTCCACGCCTCCGGCGTGTAGGTGCTCCAGCGCTTATACTTTTCCAGGAACCAGCCGATGTTCTCCCGCCAGATGGGACCGTGGAGGGGGCAGAGGTACTGAATATCCAGTCCCGCCGCCTTTTTCAGCACGTTCTGCACCGGCGTGCCGTATTTGCCCACGATGTTGGTGTAATACCGACGGGCGTCGTCCAGCCACTCCTGCTCGAAATTCACCTCGTCGGCGAAGATGTTGCCGTCCATAGCGCCGAAGGTGCCGAAGGCGTCGGCGCTGAACAGGGTCTTCTCCGTGGTATCATAGGTCATCATGACCTCCGGCCAGTGGACCAGAGGGGCCATGACAAAGGTCAGCTCGTGGCGGCCCAGGGACAGGGTATCCCCCTCCTTCACCGCCTGGAAGCGGCCCTCCACCTCCATGGGGAAGAACTGCTTGATCATGGGCAGGGTCTTGGCGTTGCCGATGACGGTGGCCTCCGGGTAGCGGCTCAGGACCGTTCCCAGCGTGGCGGCGTGATCCGGCTCCATGTGGTTGACGATCACATAATTCAGAGGCTTGCCCTGCAGGGCGTGTTCCAGATTCTCAAAGAACCGCTCCGCGATGGCCTGATCCACCGTATCCAGCAGGGCCGTCTTTTCATCCTGGATCAGATAGGCGTTGTAGGAGACGCCCCGGGGGATGGGATATACATTTTCAAACAGGGCCAGCCGGCGGTCCGAGCCGCCCAGCCAGATCAGATCAGATGTGATCTTTTTCGTGCAATACATAGCTGAAATTCTCCTTTTGATTTATATTTCCGTTGGGTAAATGACTTGTCGAACAAAAAGACACACGGACTGGAAGCCGTGTGCCCTTCGGAAAGGGCCATCAGTCGCCCCAGATGACATTGGTAATGGTACCGTCAGAAAATTCGATATACTCGCTCTTGAGGATATAATCGGTCTTGCCGATGCGGACCTCCTGATCGCCCACCTTGGTGGTCATGACCTCGGCGGTAGGGGTGGTGGTGGTCACGGTGAAGATCAGCGTCACATGGTCCGGGTCCGTGACCCAGTTCCCATTGGCATCCAGCACCTGATAGGTCTCCTTCTCCACGGCCTCGATCTGGCCGCCCACCAGCGCACCGGAGGCCATCAGCGGAGACGGCAGATGGGCCTGACAGTTCTCATACAGCTCCGGGGCCACACCCTCCACCTTCACCTGATAGGTGACTTTTGTCTGGGGCCGCTCATAGTTGATGCTGTCGCCGTTTTTTCCGATAAATTTCCAGGCCGCCAGCGCCAGCACCGCCACGATCAGCACAATGGCGATGAGGTCGATGATATTCAGCTTTCCGATGCGTTTTGCTTTCTGTTCCATGATTTCCTCCGTAACGGGCTTGGCCCGATTTTTCCTTGGTAGACATTTCGCGTTCTCTATTGTATAATATTTTCCGCTATTTCACAAGGATTTTTTTGGAGGCGCTTTTATGAAGGTCATCCACCTTATCAGCGGCGGCGATTCCGGCGGGGCCAAGACCCATGTGCTGAGTCTGCTGCAAAATCTGAACAAAACCATCACCGCCCAGCTGGTCTGCTTCCGGGACGGCCCCTTTGCCGAGGAGGCCCGGGCCATGGGGATCCCCACCATGATCTGCGGCGGGAACAACATTCCCCATCTGCGGCGGGAGCTGGCGGCCTACATCCGGCAGGGAGGGTATCAGCTGATCCACTGTCACGGCAGCCGGGCCAATATGATCGGGGCGCTGCTGCGAAAGCCCACTGGCCTGCCGGTGGTGTCCACCGTCCACAGCGACTACAAGCTGGACTACATGGGCCGCCCCTTCGCCCGGCTCACCTTCGGGGCCATCAATGCCTGGGCGCTCCGGCATCTGGACTACCGCATCGGCGTGTCCGACGCCATGGTGGACCTGCTCATCGACCGGGGCTTTCCCCCCGACCGGTTCTACGCCATCTACAACGGCATCGACTTCACCCCTGCGCCGTCTCAGGGGGACCGGCTGGCCTATCTCCGGGGTCTGGGGGCCGACGTGGAGGAAAACAGTGTGGTGGTGGGCATCGCCGCCCGGCTGAACCCCGTCAAGGATATGTCCACCCTGATCCGGGGCTTTGCGGAAGGACACAAGTCCTGCCCCCGGCTGCGGCTGGTCATCGCCGGGGACGGCGAGGAGCGGCAGAAACTGGAGGATCTGGCAAAGGAACTGGGCGTGGAAAAGGAGGTCACCTTCGCCGGCTGGATCAGCGGCGGTATGGATCGGTTCTATTCCGCGCTGGATGTCAACGCCCTGACCTCCCTCTCCGAGACCTTCCCCTACGCCCTGACGGAGGGTGCCCGGTTCCATCTGGCCACGGTGGCCACCGCCGTGGGCGGCATCCCCTATCTCATCGATCAGGATGTAAACGGATACCTCTTTACCCCCGGCGACTGGCAGACGTTAGGGCGCTATCTGGCTGCTCTTGGCAATGATGACGCCCTGCGGCATGAGATGGGTGAAAAGCTCTATGAAAAGGCCTCCTCCAAATTCTCCATTCAGAGTACGGTGGATACCCAGCTCCATATCTATGAAGAGATCATCCGCCGCCACAACCGTCCCAAACGGGACCGGGACGGCGTGGTGATCTGCGGTGCTTACGGCCGGGGCAACGCCGGCGACGACGCCATTTTGGAGGCCATCTTGCAGGAGATGCGCGCCATCGACCCAGATATGCCCATCACCGTTCTCACCAAGGACCCCAAGGCCACCCGCCTGACCTACCGGGTGCGGACGGCTGGCCGGATGGACGTTCTCACCTGGAAAAAGGCCATGCGCCACGCGGGGCTGTATATCAACGGCGGCGGCAGCCTCATTCAGGACGTCACCTCCCGTCGGTCCCTGTGGTTCTATCTCCATAACATTCAGGCTGCCCACAAAGCCGGCTGCAAGGTGCAGATGTACGGCTGCGGCATCGGTCCCGTTCTCCGGGAACAGCACCGGAAGCTGGCGGCCAGCGTGCTGAACGCCAGCGTAGACGTCATCACCCTCCGAGAGCCGGACTCCCTGAAGGAATTGCAGTCCATGGGCGTGACGAAACCGGAGATCCTCCTGACGGCGGACCCGGCTCTGACCCTCCCCGCCGCCAGCGAGGACGAGATCGACAGCGTTCTGCTGCGGGCGGGCATCCCGCCCCACGGGAAGTATCTGTGCTTCGCTCTGCGGAATTGGAAGGGCTTTGAGGACAAGGCCCCCCTGTTCGCGCAGGCGGCGAAATACGCCTACGAGACCTACGGTCTGACGCCAGTGTTCGCCGCCGTGGAAAAGCATCTGGACCCGGTTGCCGGTCGGCTGGCCGCGGCAGGGCTGGACATCCCCCACTATTTTCTGGATGATGCTGGCAGCGCCGGGACCATCATCGGCGCGCTTTCCCGGATGCAGGCGGTGGTGTCCATGCGGCTCCACGCGCTGATCTTCGCCGCCGGACAGGGCATCCCTCTGGCGGGCGTGGTGTATGACCCCAAGGTCTCCGCCTTCCTGCGGTATATCGGTCAGGAGAACTTCCTGGATCTGGACGCTCTGACGGCGGATGCCCTCAAGGCCATGATCGACTGCATGGTCAGCTCCCCTATCTCCCCGGAGGAACAGGCTGCTGCCGTGCAGAAGCTGCGGCAGATCGAACAGGTCAATGTGGACACGGCCCGCCGCCTACTTGGGAAATAAACTTTGCCTGTAAAGCAGTTTTATATCACACACTATGCAACACAAGGATGGCCAGACCTTACGAGGTCTGGCCATCCTTCTGCTTTCCATACAAGGTCTGCTGGACGGTGATGGTGGTCAATGTGCCGGTAAGCTGCACCAGCACCGCCGTCAGCAGCGCCAGCTCATCCTCGCTCAGATTCTGGGCGATGGCAACGGCAAGGGTGTTCACCGCTGTGGTAAAGGCCAGCGGATCAAAGTCCTCCTTTGTCATTCCACCACCCCCTTCCTCTATCCTATGAGGAACGGGGTCGTTTCAGTCCGCATTTGCGGGCGGGCCGTTGTTCTTCCATCATGCAAAAAAACTCCCACGGTGTCCCTTCATTTATGGGGAAACCGTGGGAGGTACTTGTTTTATTCGGTTTTCTCGCCGGCGTGGTAGGCATTGGTATGGACGTTAATGAACTGGGCTTTCAGCTTGGAATAGAGGATGGTCTGGCTGGAATACAGCCCCTGATACCCGGAGAGCATATAGCTCAGGCAGCAGGCCAAGGCAAAATACAGCATTCCCTCCGCGCCGAACAGTTCCACCGCCAGCAGCGTGGATGCCACCGGGCAGTTGGTCACGCCGCAGAAAACAGCGGCCAGACCTACCGCGGCGCCGAAGCCCACCGGCAGCCCCAGCAGCGGGGACACCGCGCAGCCGAAGGTCGCACCCACGAAGAAGGAGGGTACCACCTCGCCGCCCTTGAAGCCCGCCGCCAGCGTGACCGCCGTGAAAACCAGCTTCAGCAGGAAGGCCCAGGGCACCGCCACGGTCTCCTGCTCAATGGCCCGGGTCACGATGTCCATGCCCGCGCCGTTATAGTCCGTACCGAATACCCACGTCAGGGCGATGACGGCGAAGCCGCCGCAGATCACCCGCAGCCACGGGTTTTTGATCCGCTTCATCAGGTGTCCCGCGCCGTGCATCAGTTTGCAGAACAGGATGGACACCAGCGCGCACAGCACACCCAGCGCCGCCACCCGGACGAACATCCCTACCGACTGATCCGGCACCGCCACGGTGAAGCGGGTAGGCTCCACCCCCAGACGGACGGACACGCCGTAGGCCACCAGCGCCGCCAGCAGGCTGGGATACAGCGCCACATGGTAGAGCACGCCGATGCTGATGACCATGATGGCAAACACCGTGGCCGCCAGCGGCGTTCCGAACAGGGCGGAGAAAAACGCCGCCATACCCGCCAGCGTAGCCACCCGGAGATCCCGGTCATCCAGCCGGAAGGTGCGGCCCATACACTGACCGATGGTGCCGCCCATCTGAAGGGCTGCGCCCTCCCGTCCCGCGCTGCCGCCGCACAGGTGGGTCAAAACCGTACCGAAAAAGATGGCCGGCAGCAGCAAAATCGGCAGCCGCTTTCCTTCATGGACCGCGTCGATGATATCGTCGGTACCCAAGCCGTCCGTCTCCGTCAGCTTGTAAAAGCTCACGATCACAAAGCCCGCCAACGGCAGGAGATACAGCACCCAGGGGTGCGTCCCCCGGAAAGCCGTCACCTCATGGACGCCGAAGTGGAACATGGTCCCGATCAATCCGCAGACCACGCCGATGGCGGACGCCGCCATGGTCCATTTTGCAAACGTCCACCCGTAAAGGCACAACCGCCGCAGAGCGGTTTTCGTTCTTTTGTTCACTGTATGTGCTCCCTCACTTTACCGCCGCTTTTTCTATCAACACACTGTTGAAGGGCTCTTCCAGACTTTCCGGGTGCTTGAGATTCCGGAACAACTCCGCGAAAAAGCGGGAATACTCAATGCCGGTAGCGATCCGCTCGTCCATGACAACGCTCATAGGCATGATCTTCTTCCGGACGCCCTCCGGAGCCAGCGGGTCGGGGACGGGCCGCCCCATGCAGACGAACACGCTGGTAGTGCCAAACTCATAGCAGTGGTGGAAAATGCAGGGCGTATTGATGGAGGCAAGATTCGTCACGAACAGGCTGGTGTGGAAAGGACTCAGTTCAATGATAGACCTGGGCAGCAGATCATGCCGGTCCAGAAAGCCCGCCAGACCAAAAACCGCCCGGGCCAGACCCGGTACACCGAAGGCAAATTTCGCAAACCGGTCTGTATCGTTATTGTGCCGGACGTTCTGGTTCTTTTCAATGGTGGAGCGGATCTTCTCCGTCACGGTAAACACCGTGTCCTCCGGTTCCAGATACACCTTCAGAGAGGTCTCGTCCGGCGTGCCGTCCGCCCGGGTCTTCAGGATCACAAAGCTGAAGCAGAAGTGGTTCCGCTTGTAGATCCGCCGGTTCATCACGAAATAGTTGATCTTTGGATTTTTCAGCACTGCGCGGTAATAGGCGGACACCAGCAGGCTCATGTGGGTCACGGACCGCCCCTCCCGCCGTTTTGCCCGGATATAGTCCCGGATCGCGTCCTCATCCAGATATTCCTCCGCCCAGTTCTGGGCGTCATACCGCTTTGGCATGACATAGGGAAGCGCCTGCATGATGGCAGTCAGATCCCGTACTCTCGTTCCGTCTGGTCGCATAGCCATTCCTCGTGCTTTCTCACCGTCAGCTCCGGGGTAAACGTGTCCGCTGACGGTATGGTGTCTTTATTATAGTTAAGAATCTGTAAATTTTCAAGCTAAACCGCAAAATGTGACAGATAGCTCCTCCTTACCGGTCATCCCGCCAGCCTGCCCCGGCCGTCAGCAGCCCCACTATGGCAGGGAGCAGCCAGAGGCTTCCCCCCGTGCGCCACACCAGCCACGCCGTCCCGGACGCCGCTGCCAGCGCCGTGGAAATGCCCACCCACCGGCAGCCCCATTCCGCCGTTCCGGGACCGGCCAGCCATGCCAGCAGGAGATACAGCGCCCGTCCACCGTCCAGTGGGCGGACAGGCAGCAGATTGAAGGCGCACAGCACCCCATTGGCCCCCGCCGCCGTGGTACACCCCATCCTGCCGAGGACCGCAGCCGCCAGCAGATTCGCCAACGGCCCCGCCAGAGCCGATGCCAACTCCTGCCCGTAGCCCATGGCCCCCCGGACCTCGATCACCGCTCCCAACATGCCGACCCGCAGCCGCCGGGCCTCCCCACCGCAGAGCCTTAAAGCCAGCAGATGCCCGAACTCGTGCCACGCTGCCGCCCCCAGCACCGTCAGGGCCGTCTGCCAACCGCAGCTGACGCCAAACCATCCCACCAGCAGAAAAAAGCCGCCGGAGACGGTACACTCAGGCGGTTTCCACATAATAGATCGGGTTCAGGTAGACCCCGTCCTTTTGCAACTCGAAATGCAGATGCGGCCCGGTGGCCATGCCGGTCTCTCCTACCTCCCCCAGCTTCTCTCCCTTTTTCACCGCCGCGCCGGAGGACACGGAGATCCGTCCGCAGTGGGCGTACAGGGTGGTGCAGCCGTTAGCGTGGGTGACGGTGCAGTATTTTCCGTAGCTGCTGCTCTCCCCTACTGCCGTGACGGTGCCGTCGGCAAAGCAGGCGATGGCCGTACCGGTATCCGCCGCCAGATCCACGCCGTAGTGAAACCGCTCCGTCCCCTCCAAGGGGTGATCCCGGTAGCCGAAATTTGAGGACAGCACGCCCTTTACCGGCGTCTCGTGATCGAAGCCCAAAATTGCCTGCCGCATACTGACGTTTTCCGGCAAATCCTCGTCGGAATAGAGCACAAGGTCCATCGTCTCCAGCTCCTCCGGAGCCGGGTCCTCTCCCGCAGGCGGGATCGTGTTCAACGGCTCTGCATCCCGCCAGTTCCGCAGCTCCGTCAGTGCCGCGCCGTCCGCTGTCCGGGCGGCGGTCTGCCGGGTCTCCGCGCCCTCCGGATGGAACACGGCCCGGTACACCTCGTCCGCTGCCTCCGCCGGGGTCCCATCCTTGGTAAACAGCCCGCCCACAGCGGAAAATACCGCCTGCACATCGACGCTCCGGGTCATGGCTTCCGACAGCTTTTGGCTGACACCCGCCATCCTTCCCGGCAGCAGCAGCTTCGCCGCCACCAGCAGCACGAAAATGCCGCCGCAGGTCACCAGACGGATGAGCCGCAAACGCTCCGCCGCCGACAGGGCGTCCGTTTTTCCGGACTGATGGCGTCCCACCTGACGCGCCACCGTTCTTTTTCTGCCAACCGATGCGGCTGTCCGCCGCCCTGACCGCCTTGCCGTCATCCTTCTTGCCCCCCATCGTTGAATTCTTTCAACTCTATGCGGGGATTTTCCGCAATATGCCTTGACATCCCGAACCGGATACCGTATAATGGTAAAGCTGTATCCGGGTGTAGCGCAGTTGGTAGCGCGCATGGTTCGGGTCCATGAGGCCGTGGGTTCGACTCCCGCCACTCGGACCAAGTAATGATAATCCGATCTACATGATCCAAGTGGGTCA
>OMGW01000812.1_pt1 | contig 11301 bp, 9 predicted proteins | sample 1646131 | NCBI WGS metagenome assembly OMGW01 (sample SAMN05578588, study PRJEB25193) | human gut metagenome | biome: Human Microbiome; feature: human-associated habitat; material: feces | host: Homo sapiens | place: USA:Birmingham
GCCCGATATTGTAGCTGCGGCAGGTGGCAAGGATCTTCGGATAGCTCTCCGGCTGCGCCACATTCGCCCATTCGTCCTGAATGACACGCACGGGGACAGGGAGCCGCCCATTGTACTTTGTGTCCGCCCGTAGGTGTGGTCTTGCCATCTTCCACGGTGAAATAAATGGGCGTGCTGTCAAGCTGGTATCCCTTGCCTGCCTCAGTCTCCACGGCGTAATAGCTGTCACTTGCCAAGGGCACATACACGCGGCCATCCGGCCCGGTGGTGACGGTGTCCACCAGTCCGCCATCGCTGACACGGCGGATCTCGAAGGTGGTGTTGGGGATGCGCTGGGTTTTGTCCGCTGCATTGACCTTGATGAGCTCCACGCCGCCGATAGGGGCGTTATAAAAATACAAGGACTGCGTATCGTCGGGGTTGACTACAACGGTTTGGGTGCGTGTATTTTCATCGATGGTGTAACCGTCAATAGATTTTTCCTCCGTTACCACCAGCGTACCGGTGACGCCCTTGAGGATGATCTGCCCGTTTTTATCGGTATAGTAAAGACCGTTGGAGCTGATTTTTCCGTTTTCGTCGGGGACAAACTCACCGGCAGCGGTGGTGATTTTGAACGTAACTCCCGCCAGCGGCTTCTTCGTCATAGCGTCCAGCTTGTTGATAATCAGCGCACCCTGACGCTTGTTCCAGAAGGTCAGGTTTTGCACTGTCCCTGCCTTGATGAGAATGTCCTGGGGTGTGCCGTCCAGCACGAATCCATCCACAGATTTGATCTCACGGGCAACTACGGTAGTGCCGGGTTCCAGACCGTTCAAAACGATCTCACCCGCCTTGTCCGTGTAATACACGCCGTCATCGGGGCCAACGGCAGCGCCGCTGCCATCCACTACCTTGAAGGCAACGCCAGAAAGCGGCTCGTTCTCCGTTCCTTCGATATATTTGTGGATCACCAATGTGGTAGAAGGCTCGTTGTCAAAGGTCAGGCTGTTGGGTACACCGCTCCTGACCACAATGGTTTTTGGCGTCTCATCCTTGATATAGCCGATGGGCGCTTTATCCTCAGACACAATAATGGTGGCATTGGGATTCAGGGCAGTAATGGTTACAGTACCGTCAGAGCCGGTGATGAACCGCCCGTTGTCCGTTCCAATGGGCTTGCCCTCACTGTCCTTCACAATGAACTCCGCCTTTGCCAGAGGTTTCTTTGTCAGTGCGTCCCGTTTCAGAATGGTCAGGTTGCAGAGGGGCTTATCGTAGAACGTCAGAGGCGCGTTTTCACCCGCCTGTACCGTAATAGTCTGGGGTGTGCCGTCCAATGCGTACCCCTCCGGGGGACGAATTTCCTTTGCCACGATGGTTGTACCGGCAGGCAGCTTAGGGAGCTGGATGGCTCCGGACTTGTCCGTGGTGAACTCACCGTTGGCGGTGCCGATGAATGTACCCTTATCGTCGGTGACAAGGAAGGTTGCGCCCGCCAGCGGCGTTTTGCTGGCATCATCCGCCAGCTTCTTGATAAGGACGGAGCCGTAAGGCTGGTTGCCGAACCGGAGCGTCACCACATCCTGATCCTTACCGCTCAGCAGCACGGTCTGGGGCGGCGTGTCGACGGAATAAAACGGACTGGCTTTGGTTTCTTCCACGATATAGGTGCCCGCTTTCAGGCGGGTGAGGATGATGGAGCCGTTTTCCGAAGTGGTGTAAGTGCCGATGACGGTACCGCCCGTACCGGAAGTGCCGCCCAGATAGCGGATCTGGAACTCCGCTCCCTGTAAGGCCGCGCCGGTTTTTTCATCATATTTGAATACCACCAGCGCGCTGAGGGGGCGATTCTCCCAGATTTTGACCGCGTTTTCGTTGCCAGCCAGATAGAATTCCTGGGTCGGTTCGTCAGCGGGGGCGAATCCGGATGCCGGGGCCTCCTCAGTCACTTTGTACCAGCCGCTCTTAAGGGCATCGCCCGTGAAGATGATCTCGCCATGGTCATCCGTGTAAAAGCTGCCGAGGTCATTCATGGCGCCGGTGCTTGTGTTGTCCGATGCCCACCAGATGTGGAACTTGGTGTTGGGGATGGGGTCTTTGGTAACTTCGCACCGCTTGATGATTTTCAAAGAAGGCTTCATGGCGTTGAAGAATGTCACCGTGCGGGTCTCGCCGGGGCCGAGGGCAATCGTCTGGGGAATGTCGCAGAGGATCACATCGGAGGGAACATTGATTTCCGTGACCTTGTAGCTGCCCACAGGGATATTCGCCAAGAAAATACGTCCTGCGCCGTCCGTGGTTGCGGTGGTGGAGTAGCTGCCGTCGATCTGCTCAATTTTGTAGGTCACATGGGCAATGGGTTCCCCGGTGGCAATGTTTTTCTTCAGGATCTCCAAACCGGGTTTTACATAGTTGGTGAAGGCCACCTCCACAGTACCGGCACCGGCCAGCAGGGCGATGTCCTGATGAGTTCCGGTCTTGATATACGGCTCCTCCACGGATTGCTCGGTAACGCGGTACACACCGGGCTGGAGATCGGGCAGTGTCTTTTCGCCGTCCACGGTGACGGTGGTGGAGTAGCTGCCGGTCAGAGACTCCACCAGAAAGGTCGCTTTGACCTTGGCGAAGGTCTGCGCGTCTGCCTTGGTGATTTTCAGGCTGGGCAGAGGGCTGTTGCTGGCGGAAACAGTGTACTGCTTGTCACCATCGGTCACGTCCACATAGACGCTGTGGGGGGTGGGGTCCAGGGCATACCCCTCCGGAGCTTCCACCTCCACGAATGTCCACAAGCCCTTGGTGACATCCTTGACCTCAATGATGCCACCGTTTTTGGTCACATCGCTGCCGACGATCTGACCGTCGCGGTAGATGTTGAATACAGCACCATCCAAACCATGGGTAGTCCCGGCAATCACCTTCTTGAACGTGATGTCGCCATCACCGGCAACGGGAGGAGGCGGATTGTCGCCGCCTTCCGGCTTATCGTCCGTCACAACCTTACGGGCTACGTGATAGGCAAAGAAGCTCTGACGGCCAGCGGTTCCGGAAGTGGCAAGAACGGCCCACTTGCCAGACACGTCCTCCACGATGGATGCCTGCTTGCCCTGTGCAGTATATTCCTTGGTCTGTTTCTGAAGTTCCGCATCCTCCTTAGCTTTCTGCGCCAGCATCCAGTTGTAATAGCCAACATAGGTTTCATAGGTATCGGCGTTGGCAAAGCCGCCGGCATCAATGTCACCGGAGGTATCGCCGCCTGCGGATTTGTCGCTCTGGTTGTCCCAGATGTAGGTCTGCAAGGCCATAAACAAGCTGCCGGGGATGTCGCCGGTATAATCAGCGATATAGGACATCATCCACTTTACATTCTCTTTGACAGCGGCGTCCATCTCGCCCAGTCCGGTCTTGGCAACAGCTTTTTCCCACAGGGCATCTGCGTCCGCGCCGGTGGCGCTGGTGTAGGAATAGCTATTGAGGAAGCTGGCAGTTCCGTACCGATAGGAATAGCCGAGATCCATGCAATAGAGCTGTTTTCCAGCAGCCATAGGCGGGCGGTAGGAATATTGCTGGCCGGTGGAAGTCAGCCGGGTGGACCATAAGTTTGGATTGGTAGTTGCTTTAATGCCCGTCCCACTGCCGGACGCGGCCAATGCGGAGGTGGGCAGCAGGGTCAGCAAAGTCAAAAGAGCCAACATTGCTGACACGATCCGTGTTTTCCATGTTTTCATAGCACTGATTTCCTTTCAATTTTTTAATATAGAAAAGCAGGCCGTATAACCACGACCTGCTCTTACAGAAAAGGGATATTTACTTGTTCATAATAGGTGTATCTACCTGTGAGATCACACAGCCATCGTAGAGGAAGAGCTGAACGCAGTACCAGCTTTCCTCTCCGGTATCATTGACGCCCTTGGCAATACCCACACCGATAGCGTTCAGGCGTTCATTGCGTATATTCCGCAGATGTGTCTCGGAATTGGCCCAGCCATCGACTGCCGCTTCCACGAGGCTCACATCATGTTGGGAAAGGTACCGTGTGGCGATCCGATGGATGTTTTCCGCCATGTACGGGCAGTCCGTGACCGTATTGAAGTTCCGACCATCCGGTCTGGTGTGGGAATAGACCGTGTTGGCGGCCATTTCATCGGCTCGCACCTGTGCGGCCTGCATGAGCTTGTCGCTGGTGGTCAGGGCTGCAATGCCGTTTTCCTTACGGAGCGCGTTGGTACGGTCAATGATGTCCTGTTTCATTGCATCCACATCGGCGGCGGGAACTGTACCCTCCGGCTGCGATACCGGCTTGTCGGGTTCTGCCTTTGCAGGTGCTTCGCCGGTATAGGGCTTGCCGCTTTCCACCTGCACACAACCGTTAACGCTGTCCCAATAAACATTGAAACCGACCTGTTCGCCAATGTCCCGCAGCTTCACATAGTTGTTGCCGTTGATGACATAGGCTTCCATCTGCACTTCCCGTCCATTGACATAGATGCGATGGGTGCTGCGCTCGGCTATGATCCCGGCAGCATACGCCGTGGTAGTGATGCCAGCCAACAGCAGGCAGGTAAGAAAACCGGCTGCAAAACTTCCTCGCTTCATGGTGTGTACCTCCATATCCTTTGATGGCTTCATGGTATCGCGGATACCGCCGTGTGTCAAAAAATCCGCCCTGATTTTTCAGAGCGAATTTATGACTTAAATTTGCTTGCTTAAATCTCGGCGGCTATAAACGATACGGCGTACTTCTATCGTGTCGCCAATCACTACATAAAAGATGGTATAGTTCTTGACTTGGATTCGGTAATAGGGATACCTGCGCTCTTTCGCAGAGTGGTATGGCTCGAATGCTTCTGCACAGGAAAGACGATCTTGAATTGCGTTTTCTACCGCATCGACAAAATCTTCAGCTGCGATTGGGTTTTGAAGCCGAACACTGATATAGTCCACGATTTCATTCAAGTCATCTTCAAAGAGCGGCAGGATACTCAGCTTATAATGCTTTCCGTCCATGAATCCGTCCTCTCACGCGCTTGAATACCTCGTCCCCGGAATAGCGAACATCGCTGGAATCCGCTGCACGGTCTGCCTCATCCAGTTTCAGTTCTACATCGTCAGTCAATGCAGAATACTGCTCAATACTCATAACGACCATAGAACCATATCCGTTTTTCGTCAGATAGACAGGCTCGCCAGTATTCAACACGGTATTCTCGATTTCGGGGAATTTGTTCCGCAGATCCGAAACAGGTCTAATGTTGATCATAGCAGTTCCTCCTTGCATGGTACTATTCTATCACTCCTATCGTAATTTTATCAGAATTTTATCACAAAAGCAATCGTTATTTTTCTCGCGCTTGCACACACCAGCGGTAATCCGGCTGATTCATCACACAGGTGACAAGGGTGATGATGTTCTCCGTACTGTCGCTCAAAACGCTGGTATCGTCCACGCCGATCTTACTGACAGAGTACACTTCATAGCTGCGTGTGCCGAGCTGGGTAGTCAGCTTGATGGTGTCGCCAATGTCAAGGGTGTGGATCTTTCCGAAGTGGTTATTGACGCCGCGATTGTGGCCCGCGATAGCCACATTGCCCTCCCAGATGGAGGTGCTGGCAAAATGGCCTGCGCCCTTGCGGAGTGCGTCTGCGTCTGTCCCCTGATACACCTTGACAGACAGACCGAGGGTGGGGATTTTCAGCGTACCGAGATAGCCGCCGCTGTAATAAAGGTCCTTCGTAACAGTAGTGTACTTCACCGGCGTGTAAGAGCCTGTGCTGCCGTTGGCACTGCCGGAAGCAGCGGGCGGCAGGACGGTCACGCCGCCTGTGCCGCTGACCGTTCCCGCCGCAGCCGAGCCGCCCACAAGGTTTGGCGTCAGCAGTTCTCCGGCGTTCAGCGTATAGCTGGTTGGGCTTCCAAAGACAGGCGGGATGTAGGCGGCATTTTTGCTGCGGTCAGTATTCGCGGGCTTGTCCATCGTGACATAAATGGTATCGTCTGAAGTGGGGCGTCCAAACAACCCTGCGTCCGGGCCGTCAAAGTGATACTCCAATGCCGATGCAGGCATGGAAAAAGCCGCCAGCATACAGCAGGCGGCCAGCAGCGTGGTCAGATATTTTTTCATGCGGCGTACCCTCTTTTCTTATTGATGTAGTGGCGATAGCCCTTATAACCAGCGTAACCGCAGCCGCCCAGCGCCGCAACGCCCACGGGAATCAACAGCCACAGCCAGTTAAAATCAACGCCGCTCTTTGCCGATGCCGTAGCGCCGACGCTGGAAAAGACTGCGGTGTAGACCACTGTATCACAGCTTGTACGGGTGATGTCACCTTTATAGTCTGCCGTGACGGTGTAGCCGGTGGCGTATTTGCTGGTGGCGGTGCCAGTGTAGCTTGCCACGGCGGTATAGCGAATGGGAATGTCATAGCCGTCCGTGGGATCGACTGCCGCCTCCTGCCAGCTCACATCGGCAAGCGTCAGGGTGCGGCCATTTTCATTTACAGACTTGGGAACAAGGGACACATCCGCGTCTGAGAGGTTGGGATAGGTGCGCTCCGCCGTCACCGTGCGGCTGCTGGTCCCGTAGCCCGCGGCCTCCACCTGAATGGTAGTGTGGTCAAGGGACAGGACGCCCTCATAGCCGTCCTCGGTCTTGACCTCCAGCTTCGGCTCCAGCATTTTCAGAATTTCCGTCATGTCCTTGGTTTTGCTCTCCAGCGTGACCACCTCGATATGCTCCCGCGTGTCCGTTTCTGTCTGGTCATTTTTCAGCAAATCAAGGAGCGTATAGGTGCGACCCTCGCGCTCAAAGTCAGCGGTGGGGATCGTAGCGGGATCGTCCTTTGCGGTCAGGTAGTAGACCTTTTCTAATCGGTACACACCGTTTTCCTCGCTGGCTCTGACCTCGGCAGGATAGGCGGAAATGCTGGGGAGCGTATCTGCGGCAGAAATCATCGTGGATACCGTATCGGCTTCTGTCATGGGTTCTGCGGCCAGCACCGCGACGCTCATGCTGCACAGCATCAGCGCCGCGCAGAGAGCAAATGCAACTTTCTTTTTCACGCTTCGTCCTCCTTCCTCAGCGAACGGGCCGATTCTGCTCCGGTTGCTTGCGCTCCTGCGGAGAGATCTCACGCTGAATGTCATTTTGCAGCTTGCGGAAATACTTTTGCAGGCTGTCCACCACGCCGCGGCGATCTTGCACCTCCATACCGTCAAACACCTGCCCCACACGGCTCACATCGGGCTGCGGGGTCTCCACGCCGAAATTGCGGCAGAGCATATAGCTGACGCTCTCGGCGTCCATGGCGCAGTCCTCGCGGGTATAGTAGGGATAGCGTCCGTGGTCATGGATACCGGCGTGGACGATCTCACGGGAGAGCGCCGCAAAGATCTTGCTGTCGATTAGGCGGCTGGATACCGTAATGCTCTGCGTTTTAGGATCATAAACGGCATCCTGGTACATGGTGCTGCTGGTGACCACGGGAACGGGGGAGCTGTCCAGCAATCGGCGCAGGGCGGCGTCCATTTCCGGTGTATTGTCTTTCAGGCTCAGCGCCGGAACACCGGCCTTGCCGTGGGTCTGGGAAATATCGAACACACGCCCGATCTTATAGCCGTGATACTCCCTTCCGTCCTTCACGTAGGTATCCGACACGCGGATCTTCATGCCGTTCTCGTCACGGTTGACGCTGCGCCCCAGCCGGTTCCACACCTCCAGGCTGTTGATGTAGGTGATCTCCGGGTTCTGCGCCATCGCCAGCATCACATTGGACGCGCTGTATCGCGGGTTGATGGCCTGCGTGTCCAGATAGTGCAGATAGGCGTCGGGTTCACTGGTGACGCGCATGACCGCATCGTCGGATAGCTGTCCCAATTCCTCGCGCTCCGCTGTTTTCTTCGCCTTCCAGTCCTCGTCCCTCTGCTGCTTCTGCTGGATCAAATCGTCTAACTTTGCCATGATTGTTTCTCCTTCTCAAAATCAAATTATTCCCGCGTAGGCATAGCCTTTTGAATGGCCTCCCGCACGGTGTCCTTGGTGGGAGCTGTGCCATCCCGTTCTGCCGCAGCTTGCAGTGCCATCAGGCGGCTGCGGACAGAGGGTCGGGCATCAGCTTTCTCCGCAGCCGGTTCCGTAGACGCTCTCGCACCAGTCCCGCGCTTGATTGAGCTGTTCTCGGACGGAGCGCGGGCGTTCTCTTTTTTTGCGGCAGTATCCTCCTTCACAGGCGCAGGATAGCCCATGCGCTCAAAAATGCGGTTGATCTGCTTGGCGTCTCTGGCCTTGGCCATGATCTCCACCGTGCCGGTCTTTTCCACCTTATTGACGATGGGATAAAACAGGACGCCGTAGCGTTTGGCCTCCATCTGAAAGCCCTTCAAGTCCTCCTGCTTGACGGAAAAGATCGTCAGCTCCTCGCCGTCGTGGATCAGGCGCTTGAGGTTGGTCTTACCGGCGAGCTTCTGATTGTCATTGGCAAGGGCAATCAGAAGGGCGGCAAGATTTTTCGCCCCCAGCCCTGCCAGCTTGAGGGCGCTCTCGGTGATCTGGATGCCCTCACGCACCATCAGGTCAGCGGTTTCGCCACTGGTACTCATGCTTTGTTTCCTCCTTTACATTTTTCTGCCGCTCAGTCTGCGCCTGACGGCATTGCTCGGACACCTTTGGAATATCTGCCTGTATCCTGCGGCACAGACGCAGCTCCCCGCGCTTTTCACGCAGGGCGGCAGTCTGCTGTTGGATCTCCGCGCTGTACTTGGCTTGTGCTTCTTCATCGTTGGTGTTCCTCCTTTCTTGATATAGTGGTTTTCTCTGTTCCTCCAACAAGCGAATATCCCACTCCAGCACACGGATACGCTGCTCCAGCTCTGTGGCCGTGGTGATTCCGCTTGATAAAAGGTATTTGAATTGCTGCTCATACCGCTCCAGATGAATGACCTCCCGCTTGACGGAAAAGGGCAGCTTGGGCGGCAGCTTTTTCCGCCTTCCCCCACGCAGCAAATAGAGGTAGCGGAGATAGAGGGCGTGAAAGCCGATGATTTTCTTTTTTCGGACGGTGGCCAGCTTGCCCTTTATTCGGTACCGCTTGACGGCATGGGTGACGGTCGGCGGGGCCATGCCGCTGTGCCGCTGGCGGGAGAGCCGCGCCATAATATCCGCTTCGGTGTACCCTTCGCCCAAGCTGTCCAGTCGGATCGCCCGCTTAGCGCCGGGTGGCTTAACCGTGGTGTATTTCCGATTGGGGCTGCGCCGCACCTCGTAGCCGTTTCGTCGCAGCAGCATAAGAAAGGAATCATAGGTGTAGGCTCGCCCAATGATTGTGTCAATGTCGGCGCGGATGATGCCGCGCACGGTGGGCTTTCCGCCCTGCTCCGCCTTCCACTCGGCGTAATGCTTGCCCTTGCCCTGCGGGGTGATGACGGATAAATCATTCTCCCGGCACAGTGCGTCTGAGGTACCGCGCACATCGTTGTAGTAGCTCTCCGGGCTGGAATGATACTTGTGGCCGTCCGTGCGGGAGACAGAATTGACCACGATGTGATTATGCGGGTGGGCCTTATCTAAATGGGTCCCGATGACGGCTTCAAAATCCTCACCGAATAATCGCCGTGCAAACTCGCACCCGATCTCATGGGCCTGCTCCGGCGTCACCTCGCCGGGTGCAAAGGATTGGATGAAGTGGTAGCCGAGAACGCCGCCCATCTTTTTGTATTTCTTTTTCGTTTTCTGCATGGCAGCAAAGGCGGTTTCGGCAGACCGGCAGTTCAGCGTGGTCACAAATCGCACCGTGTCGGTTTTCTCCGGGTCAGCGGTGTAGACGATCCGCTCGTCCAGCTCGGTCTTTTCCCCATTGACGGCGTACTTCACGCGGTCGTCCAGCCTTACGCGGATGGCGAATACCTTGGTGTATGCCATGTCACAGCCGCTCCGCGATGTTCCAGATCGTTTCCTGCGCCGCCGTGATCGCGGCGATGTCCTCACCGCTGGCAAAGCCGCGGGCATTGACTGTGCGGGCGATCTGATTGATGTTGTTGCCGATGGCGGCGAGTTGGCGGCGTATCTCGGCATACTCATCAGGCGGACGTGGATACAGGGTAAGGCCCATGATGAGGCTACGGATAAATGATTCTGTACTCAAGCCTGTATAAGACACCTGCTTTTTCAAATGGTGGTGTTCTTCTTCGGTTAAGTGGATTTCCACTCGTTTATATCGTTTTCGCAACAGTTCACCTTCTTTGGGTATGGGGATATTAAGGGGCTGCGCCCCTTAACAAGCGCATTTGACCGGTCAAATGCTATGCTTGCGACTGCAAAGCAGCCGCAGGCCGCTTGCAGTCCTAAACCAGCCGAAAAAGAAAATCAGCGTGCGTCACCGCCACGGGTTCTTACCCTGCCACTGATCCCTTTCACCATCTGGAGCTGGTCGTTGTAGTCCTTTCCGCTGCGAGGTGGGTTGTCGATGACCTCATACTCGGAAAGTTTCTTTTGAATGGCTGCGGATGCCGTCCGTCCCGGCCCGTCGTTATCCAGGCACAGCACGATCCGCGCCACGCCGGGATTGTCCTTCAGGTATTGCTCCAGCGCCGCGGGGAATCGGATCGAGCCATCCTTCCGCGGCTGATAGACGCCGGAGAGGGACAGCATATTGGCGGCGCGCCAATCCTGCCCCCGCAGCTTTAGTAGTGTCAGGTAAGAAAGCGCGTCAATGGCGGATTCAAACACACAGAGGGTTTTGCCACCGGCGCGGAGGGAAACGGCAAAGGAAAACCGCTTATCACTGCCGGGGACTTCACCGGCAAAGGTGGTATCCGAAAGAGTTCCACGCAACGCGCCATAGGCAGGCTTTCCATGTTCATAACCCACAAATACGCAGTTATGATGCTCGGCGTCCTCGTAAAGCTGCCCATGCTTGATGCAGTGGTTGATGATCTCTGCGTCAACGCCCCGGCTCCGCAGATATGCAAAAACACGCCGGTTGTCGGCGTGTTTAGGTGGGAGGGTAAATTCAGTTTTCAGAAGCGGTGCGGTTGGCTCTGATTTGGTCGGCACATGGGGTAATTCTCCGAGAATACGCTGCACGGCGTCCAAAAAAGAAAGTCCCTCCACGCGGGTCAGATAGTCCAGCGCATTTGTGCCTCCGATATTCCGTGACCACCAGCACCATTTTCCATTGGAGATTTTTAGGCTGTCGTGGGTGCGGGTGGCATAGGTGTCTCCGCCGATATGCACCAACTCTTGCGGTTCAAATCGTCGCAGGTAGGTCAGAAGATCCATCTCGCGGGCAAGGGCAATTTGTTGTTTTGATACATAAGTCATATTTATC
>OMGW01000824.1_pt1 | contig 11202 bp, 5 predicted proteins | sample 1646131 | NCBI WGS metagenome assembly OMGW01 (sample SAMN05578588, study PRJEB25193) | human gut metagenome | biome: Human Microbiome; feature: human-associated habitat; material: feces | host: Homo sapiens | place: USA:Birmingham
CCACAACCCGCTATCGCGAATCTGGTTGAATGTGCACCAGCGGTTGTCCGTGAACCCTCGCATGTAGCCCACAAAACCGAGGTGGAAACGGTTGCCGCCCTGATACACCGTGCCTGATACCGGGTTGTGGGGGCTGAGGGAGGGGATGTAGGGTTCCGACCAATGGAGTCCGTCGCGCTTCATGTCCTCGATAATCTTCTCGACCACGAGCGCACGTTGCTTCTCCACGATTTCAAGCGACTTCGATTTCTTCTGCTCTTTCATTTCAGTCCTTTCCGCGTCAGCCGTTGGCATCATTATATCAACGCGCATGGACGGCGACCCGATGCTGATTTTCAGAAGGTTGCAAGAAAAACGACCCCGCAGAATCGCGTCTGCGGGGCGTTGAGAGGGTCGGGCCTATGCTGATGCCAGCCGTATGTCGGATTGCCGCCAGAAGGCTCAGGATGCGTCTGGTGCGATTTGCGTATTTTCGGCTTGATTCTTGGCCGTTTCTTGCATACTCGTGACGAGGACGGTGCGCTCGTTATCGACCCAGATGTTGTAGGAGCAGGTGACGAGCGAGATGACCTGTTCCGGCTCCGTCTCGGCATCGAGCACCATGGCGGCGTTCGCACGCGATTCGCCGTACCATGCACGGAAGTCCGACTCGCCCTCGAAGTCGATGCGCTTATTGCGCTCGCGACCGTTGACTATCTGCGCGAACCGCGCCTCGTAGGTCATCTTCGTATTTGGGGTCTGGATGAGGACGAGGGAGTGTTCGCGGGCGAAGTCTACATCCTTATAATCGGCGACGGTACCCATTGGGGCCACCTTCTTGTCGTTCCAGAAATGATGCCCCAAGATGACGGCGTTGCGGCTGGACAGCCCCAGTTCCTCGCAATCAGCATCAAGGTAGATGGCACCGGCTGGGTTGTAGTTGCCGTACACGTCGTGCTTGAGGTAATAGCCGGGGGCGTCTCCATGAGCTTGAAGGATGGGGGAGTCCACGGTGGTGCCGGGGATGGTGACCCAGCCGATGACATCCGGGTTGATGTCCTGCCAGTAATCCCAATCGACCGCAGGAAACCCATCGCCGTCCTCCACCATGGACTCGTGGGCCGCGTCTGGCGAGGGCGGTGTATGCGCCGCCTGCCTGCAATAGAGGAGGAAGGCGAACATCGCTGCGGCGCTCAGCAGGAAGACAGCTGAGGCCGCGAAAGCTATGCGCGATTTCGTTCTCTTCTTCAATTCCGTTCACCTCCTAGCTTCTAATCATATCATCCGTCGTTTCTGGCTTTTGAATCGTCTCCATGAGAAAGACCCGGCACCCCGATTGCAGGATGCCGGGTCTTGAAAAGGAGAGGGTCGCTACTCGGCAGTCGCCGGTTTCTCCTCGCCGCAGAGCGTGCAGACGAGCTTGTCCGGCACGGACTCATCGTAGGCCGGGGAATCGGTGACCTCGCGTGTGAAGCCCTCGCTCACCAGCACCTCGCCGGTGATGGGCACGTTGGTGGAGTACCCGGAGTGACCGGTGTCCTTGATATGCGCATCGGCGATGCCGTCGATGGTCTGCTGGCAGTCGTTGCACACGGTGTGGTAGCTGGTCTTGGTCTCGTAGACCGGTGGGACGTTCTCGGTGTGGGTCACCGCGTCGTGATGCACCGTCTTGTAGGTGACCGTCCAGTCGTGCTCGCAGGGCTTCTCGCCATCGACTTGCTCCTGTTGGCCGGTCGGGGTGCCGGAGCCGGGAGCTGCGGGCGTGCCGCCTTGCCTGCCGGACAGGTAGATGCCGCCGGTGATGAGACCGGCGACGAGCAGGGCACCCGTCGCGATACCGACGAGGATGCGACGCTTGGCCTTGGTCTCACGGTCGGCGTGGGTCTGCGGTTTCTCTCCGTCGTTCAGACGGTTCTTGTCATCCATGGGTGTCCCCCTTTCTGGGATAGGGCGGGCGCTCCCCATTTACATGGACGGAGCACCCGCAGCATGTGCAGTAGGTTAGGCCTCGGAGTCGCCCGAGACATCCCCGTTGTCAGTGTCGCCGCCTTCATCGACTGCGGCATCCTCGGCCTTCGCGGCGCGGCGGTTCTTGATGCCGTAGTAGGCGCAGCCGCACGCGAGCACGGCGAGTGCCGCGATGGAGACCACGATGAAGAAGTCGTTGCCGCCGGTCTTGCCGAAGAACCCGCCGGGAGGCGTGGTGGTCACGGTGACCGTCTGCCCCTCATCGTCGATGTCCTTGTGCTCGGCGACCAGAACCTCGGTGGCCTCGTTGCCCTGCTCGGTCTGCTTGTACAGCTCCTCGAACACCACGAGGTCGTGGCCGTCGAGGGAGGAGGCATCGAACTTGCCGAGGTCGATGTCGATGGTGCCGTTCTGGCTGTTGGGCGTGAACTTGAGTTCGGCGGTGACGTGCTGGTCGTTGATGGACAGCATCTCGCCGGTCTTCTTGTCCATAAGCGTCGCCTTGAGGGTGTATTCCTTGCCCGGAATCAGGCCCTCGTAGGTCACGCGGTCGGTGATTACCGCATCCTTACCGGCCATCAGCGTGTGGTCGCCGTCGGACTTGTCCGTGGCGGTGGTGCCGATGACGGTGGGCACGAGGTTCACGGTCTGCTCCTCGGAGTCGAGGTCGCATTCGGAGGCGACGATGACGGGGGCGGAACCCTCCTCATCCGCGACCGCGTTCTTGGACATGACCTCGAACACCACGATGTCCTTGGTCTCGCCGCCGAGGCGGTCGATGACATCGTTGGCGTTGAAGTGGAAGTCCATGGTCACGGTGCCGTCGTACTTCTCCGGGGTGAACTCGGCGGTCTGGTAGACCAGATGGGAGATGAGGTCTTCGTTGTCGGCGATGAACTTGCCGAGGGCATCCATGTCGATGGACACCGGCAGCTCGCCGGTGGCGGAGTAGTTGAGTACGATACCGGAGTCCTTGAGCACGGCCACGTCGGAGATGGCTTTCTTTTGCTCATCGGTCAGGGCATCGTAGCCAACCTTGCCGGATGCGTCCACGGTGGCGGAGGTCAGGCCGTCCTCATCGGTCTCATAGGTGGTGTCGATGACCTCGAAGGTGCCGTCCGCATGGACGCGCACGGTCTGGGACTTCTTCACCGAACCGTCCTCGGCGGTCTTATCAAAGACCACGATGTCGGCGATACCCTCGTCCTCATCCTGCGCGGAGAGTCCGAGCACGTCGAGGAGCTGCTGCATGAACGCCGCGACATCCGCCTCGGTGTACTTCTCGCTGCCATCGCCCGTGAGGATGGGAAGGCCGGTCTCGGCATCCATGAGGATACCGGTCATGGTGTAACCGATGCCGGTCAGGGCGTTCTCGTAGGCCACATCATCGGTGATGGTGGTCTCCGCATCCGCGATGACGTTCTTGTCCCCATCGAGGCCGTCGGTGGCCGTGGTGGAGATGCCCGTCACATGGGCGGTCGTGGTCTGCTTGCCGTCCTCGATGTCGGCGTGGGCCACAAGCTCGACGCCGTTCTTCTCAAGGCTCTCGAATGCGACCATCTCGGTGTCCTGCGGGATGCCGGTGGAGTCGAAGGTGAAGGTCACCTCGACCTTGCCGTCGCTCTTCTCGGGCGTGAAGATGGTCTCTGCGGTGACGGGCTTGCCGTCCACCTCAAGGGGCTTCTCCGTGACGTTGCCCTCCTCGTCGGTCACCTTCACATGGAGGCTGCCCTTCAAGGTGTAGGTCTTGCCGGGGATGACGTTCTTGTACTCCACGGTGTCGATGACCGTGGTCTTGCCGTCGGTCACGACGTTCTTGTCGCCGTCATGGCCGTCCAGCGCGGTGGTGCCGATTTGCGGACGGGTGACCGTGGTGGTCTGCTTGCCGTCCTCGATGTCCGCATGGTTGGCGATTTCGACGCCGGAGCGCACAAGGGACTCGAAGACCACGATGTCCGTCTTGTCGGCGATGGCGCGGGAGTCGAAGGTGAAAGTCACCTCGACCTCGCCGCTGGCGGTCTCGGGTGTGAAGGTGGTCTCAGCCGTCACCGGCTCGCCATCCACCTCAAGAGGCTCCGCTGTGAGGTTGCCGTCTTCATCGGACTTCTTCACCTGCATGGAACCCTTCAAGGTGTACTCCTTGCCGGGGATGAGGCCGGAGTATTTCACGGTGTCCACGATGACCGTCTCGTCATCGGTGACGATGTTCTTGTCGCCGTCGATGCCGTCCAGCGCGGAGGTGGTGATGAACGGGTGCTTGACCGTGACGGTCTGCGCCTTATCCTCGATGTCCGCATGGGCGGCGATTTCGACGCCGTTCTTCTCAAGGGACTCGAAGGCCACGATTTCCGTGTCGTGGGGGATGGTCAGGGAGTTGAAGTGGAACACCACATCGACCTTGCCGTCGGCCTTCTCAGGCGTGAAGGTGGTTTCAGCGGTGACGGGCTTGCCGTCCACCTCAAGGGGCTTCTCCGTGACGTTGCCCTCCTCGTCGGTCACCTTCACATGGAGGGTGCCCTTCAAGGTGTACTCCTTGCCGGGGATGAGGCCCGTGTACTCCACGGTGTCGATGACCTCGGTGGAGTCATCGGTGATGACGTTCTTGTCGCCATCCGCGCCGTCTACGGCGGTGGTGCCGATTTCAGGATGGGTCACGGTGACGGTTTGGTTCTTATCGTCGATGTCGGCGTGGGATGCAATCTCGGTGCCGGAGCGCACAAGGCTCTCGAAGACCACGATGTCCGTCTTGTCCTCAAGGTCGCGGGAGTCGAAGGTGAAGGTCACCTCGACCTTGCCGTCGGCCTTCTCGGGCGTGAAGGTGGTCTGGCCCGTGACGGGCTTGTCGCCCACCATCAGGGGCTTGCCGTTGCTCTTGAAGTGGAGCTTGCCGTTCAGGGTGTACTCCTTGCCGGGGACGAGGTTCCGGTACTCCACGGTGTCGATGACCGTGGTCACATCGTCCACGACCACATCCTTGTCGCCGTCGATGGCATCGCGTGCGGAAGTCGAGATTGCCGGGGCGGTCACGGTGACGGTCTGGTTAACGTCCCCGATGTCCTCATGGGTCGCGAGCACGTTGCCGCCGCGCTCAAGGGACTCGAACATGACCAGCTCGGTGCTGGGTTCGATGTCGCGGGAGCTGAACCGGAAGGTCACGTTGGCGGTGCCGTCGGACTTCTCGGGGGTGAAGGTCGTCTCCGCCTTGACGGGCTTGCCGCCGACCTCAAGGGGCTTCGCCACGGGCTTGCCATCTTTCTCGGCCTTCACCTGCATGGAACCCTTCAAGGTGTACTCCCTGCCGGGTACGAGGTTTTCGTATGCCACGGTGTCGATGATGACTGTTTCGTCGTCAGTGACGACGTTCTTATCCTTGTCGATACCGTCCAGCGCCGTGGTGGAGATGCGAGGGTTGCGGACGGTGACCGTCTGCCCCTCATCCTCGATGTCGGCGTGGGACGCGAGTTCATGGCCGTCGTGCTCAAGGGACTCGAACGCGACGAGGTGCGTCTTGTCCTTGAGAGAGAGGGAGTCGAACGTGAAGGTCACGTCCACGGTGCCCTCGGCGCTCTCGGGCGTGAAGGTGGTTTCAGCCGTCACGGGCTTACCGTCCACTTTCAGAATTTCCTCGGTGACCTTGCCCTCATCATCGGTCTTCTTGATGTGCAGGGTGCCCTTGACGGTGTACTCCTTGCCGGGGATGAGGTTCTTGTAGGCCACACGGTCGGTGACGGTCGCCTTGTCGTCAGTCGCCACGTTCTTGTCGCCGTCCGCGCCATCCACGGCGGTGGTGCCGATTTCCGGCTCGATGACGGTCACCTGCTGGTTCACGTCGGACTTATCGGTGTGCTCAGCGATGAGGGAGCCACCATCATCGTACAGCTTCTCATAGACCGTGATGGTCTTGCCGCCGAGGGCGATGGTGTCGATGGTGAACTCCACGACCTCGAACCCGGTGGGGGACTGGGCCGTGAATCGCTTCTCCACGGTGATGGGGTGGCCGGAGGCGTCCAGCAGGACATCGCCGGTCGCGGAGTCGTGAAGCTCCGCCGTCAGCTTGTAGTCGCGGTTCGGGAAGAGGTTGGCGTAGGTCACCTTGTCGGAGACCTTGACCTCCCCCATGCCGACGAGGGAATCGCCGTCCATCGGGTCGTAGGCCTTGGTGGTGATGGACGCCTTCACGTCGGTGAGGGTGCCGAAGTCGTACACCTTGCCGTCGCGGCTCACGATAACCGTGGTCTCGATGAGCTGATAGCCCTCGTTGGCGGTGCAGCGCAGCTCCTCGATGAGGTAGGTGTCGTAGGGCAGTGCGCCCTTGGAGTCATCCGGCGTGGTGCCGCCGAACCAGACGCCTGCGGTGGCGTCCAGCTTGGAGCTGTCGATGACACCCTCGGCATCAAGCGCCCAGTCGTTGGCGTTAGTCTCATGGGTGTGCTTATTCCAAGAGGAGGCGGAGGAGAAGTAGCCGTTCTCATCCGTCACGACCACATGGCTCTCGCCGGTGGTCTTGGAGGTGAGTTTGAACGCGACGCCCGCGAGACGGTCCTGACCGTCCTCGCCCTTCTTGGTGAACTCAAGGTCGCTGCGCATGACCTGATTCTCGAACGCCCCGTCGAATGGGTTGACCAGAGCGCCGTCCTTGGAGATGCGGAACCGGTGCTCCTCGCCGTCGGTGAGCAGGTAGCCCTCACCGGCCTTGACCTCTTGGATGGAGTAGAGGCCGAAGGGGAGCCACTGCGCGTCGGAGGACGCATGGCCGTCCTCGATGGTGAGGAGGGGCTGGATGACCTGACCCTTGGTGTAGGTCACGCCGCCCACGATGACGGGCTTGTCGTTGAGGCTCTTGACTTGGAACTGGGTCCCGTCGAGGGACGCGCCGCCGAGCGGGTCGCCGGTGCCGGTCTCGATGTCGTGCTTGGTTATCTCCACACCGCCGCGAACGATGTCGTCCTTGGCGTTGAAGGAGTACATCTTACCGTCCTCAGAGACCGTCACTCGCATCTCGTTGGAGGTGTTGAGGTAACCGTCGTTGGTGGCCGTCTCGCGGATGATGTACTTGCCGTAGGGCAGGCAATTCGCGGGGGTCTTCGCAACGCCATTCTTGTCGGTGACGATGTTCTTCACCGTCTGGCCGGGATTATAGCTCTTACCATCGACCGTGACCGCGTTGGGGTTGTCGTTGATGATGGAGAAGGTGATGCCCTCAAGGGACGCGCCGCCCTGCGGGGTCTGCCCGGTCTCAGAGTCGAGCTTCTGGACGGACACACCGCCGCGAATCACCGTCTCCGGGATTTCAGGCATATTAAAAGTCGTGACACCTTCCAGATAGTTGTCCTGAATCTTCTGGAAACTCACATCGGAGTTCAACTTGTAGCCGACAGGAGCTTTGGACTCGTACACGGCAACGGAACCACGAGGCATTGTTGGATTACCGTTGGTATCCAGATAGAACTCATCGCCCGAAACAAAATCATTCTTTGTGAAGTTAGCGATGCCATTGGCATTGGTTCTGAATATCCAAGAACGCGTCGGTTTCACACCGGCCTTCTTGAGGGCATCGTAGTTATCGTAATCCACGGTGTCGAAGTACTCGACGGTGAACTCCGCGCCCTCAAGGGAGGCGGAACCTTGCGGCAGGTTGTTGGCTTTGTACTCCGTATCTCCGTCATACTTACCGACAGCCATGCGCATCGGGTCGCCAGAAGGCATATCCGTCACCTGAGCGGTTGTCTGCTGACCGCCGCGCACCGTGATTTGCTGGTCGGGGGCGGGCAGATAGCCCTTGGGGGGCTTCGTCTCGCGCACCGTGTAGGTACCCTCGGGAAGCTCAAGGGTGTTGGTGTCGCCGTTGGCGTCGGTGCGCAGAGTGCCCATGTTCTGGCCTGCGGCGTTCAGCACGGCGAACTCTGCGCCCTCAAGGGAGTAGCAGTCGTTGCCGTTGGTGATGGATGCGTTGGCGCTGGCCTTGTGGATGCTCAGCTTACCGGCGACCACGCGCCAGTCAATCTCGAAGAAGCCCGCACCGGGCTGGGTGTGACTTGTGGGGCAGACAACAGCAACGATTGCCTTACCTGCTGAGACTTGAAATACGCGGAATTGCTGGCCGTAGTGGTCAGTCCACTCGCTACCATCGCCATCGGTATCATTAGGATTGTTCCAGCCGGGGTTGCTGTTGAAGTTCGGGTCGAGCTGAGTTCCCGCATGGCAGCACAGAAGGGCCAAGTGCATGTCATTGGTGATTTTGACCGTACCGGTGTCCTGCGCGGGGATGTCCGAACCGCGCATGAGAGACTTACCAGTGGTATTGAGCTGGTTGAGGTCTACGCCCTGCCAGCCCATGGCTTGTTGAAGTGTCTTCGACTCCCATCTGCCGTTGCCTTCGACGGCGGGGTGGGTGTACCCACCACTCATCCCCTTCGAACGGTAATGGTTTACGCCGCTTGTGCGGAAGGTCTGCCCGACCTGCGGAGCGCTCTTGAACTCGATGGTACCGATGTTGCTCAGAGACATGCGGGGTTCGGGCATGCGGAAGAAGCTGGCTACTCCCTTGCCGAAGTTGTCTGACATCTTTACGTTCATGGCGTGGATGCCGACGGGGGCCATGGCGAACTCAAGAGAACCGGTCTCGGCATCATACTGCCACATGCCCATGTCGGGCGTGTACTCGATGCCGTTGACCGTCACGCTGTCAATGGTACGCCCGTTGATGGATTCACGAGCATCACCGTCACTGGCGAGTGTCACGCGGGTGATGGCGGAGCTGACCGGCACGGAAATCTTTCCCTTATCGGCCACATTGCCCTTCACATCGGAGGCATCGCTGTCGAAGTCGAAAGAAGCCTCAGCTGCCTTGTCAGACGTGGTGTAGACGAGTTGGATGCGGGAGGAGGCGATAACCGGCTCGCCCTTGTCGTTTTTCTCGGTGTAGGACTTAGGTACGTACACGAGACCGGTGGCCTCGTCCACGATGAAACCATCGCGTATCTTCGCGTCAGCATTGTTCTCGGCGGCGAGCCATTCGGTCAGCTTCGCGCCGGAGATGTCAGCACCAGCCCAGCCGACATAGTATTCGGCATTCTTATCGACCTCGAAGAGCACTGCATGAGAGGTGGCCTGCGAGAGCATGGCTTCCCAGTGGTCAGACATTCCGTCGCCATCGTCATCTGCCCAAAGCGCATCAAGCGTGCCCTCGGGGAGCTTGTTGCCGTCGATGACGTTGGTGGTCACGGTGAGCACGTCCGCGCGGGTCAGCTCATCGCCCTCGCCGACGTACTTGGCATCCGCGTGGTCGCGGATATAGCTCTCGATGCTGGTGACGGCCTTTCCCTCATCGACCTCGACGGGCTGTAAGGCTGCGGAACCGACGCTGCCGTTCTCATAGAAAGTGGAGGTGACGATGGTGTCGCCCTCGACGGTAAAGGTGGCCTTGCCGTCCTTGACATCGACGGCCTTGCCGTCCTCCTCACCCTTGAACACGGTGATGCCGTCGGAGAAGTACCCCTCATCCGGCGTGACGTCCACGGTGACGTCGGTGCCGACCTCGACGGCCAGCGTCATGTCCTCGGTGCCGTCGAATGCCAGTTTGCCGTGCTCAGTCTCGGAGAGCGAGACGGTCGCCATCTCGGGTTCAGCCGCGTATGCCGCGACCGGCCCGAATGCGTTGAGCATCGAGCTTGCGATGAGCACGGCGGACATCACCTTCGCGGTGATGCGCTTGCCGTCGAGCTTGCGCTTCGCGCGTTTGATTTTGCCGAAGATTCGTTCCATGAAAGACTCCTTTCTTGATTGCTTGGTGGTTTGTCTGATTGCTATCTCTAACCGAAGTTGTAGCCGCCGATACCGCCCTCGGTATCCACGTCGGCCTCCTCGGTGTCATCTTCGTCCTCGACCTCGATGAACTCGGGGTCTTGGCATAGCTCCGCATCTCGGATGCGGCGGATGGCCGATGCGGTGTAGCCCATGCTCTCGGCCACCTCATCCTCGTCCCATGTCGGATGGGCGTTCGCGAGGTAATCGTAGACCGCCACGGCGCGGCGGTTGATGGACTTGGTGGTCTCATCGGAGTAGCAAAGCTGCTCCTGCGCGAAGAAGCGCTCGCCGTTGATGAGGTCTTCGCCCTCGCGCCACAGCAACTTCTCGCCATCTTTCTTGAGCCACACGATTTCGTCCAGCTCGTCAGGGGAGACGAGCAGCATGGCGCACCCGACCTTGCGCACGGAGGCGGGAACCTCGACCCCCTCCAAGGTCACCTTGCCTTGGGAGGATGCCGGGTTCCCGTCATACCAGTGCTGCACGAGGATGATGCCGTTCTCCTCAAGGGAGCCGAGATAGAGGTTCCAGTCGGTGAGGACGTTCAGCCCCTTGCCGCGATACGGCTCCGGGCACGTCTGCGTGGACGAATCGAACTCCTCGTAACGGTGGCTCTTGAAAAGCACCTCGACCTTCATCTACCGTATTCCCCCCTTCCTTGGACCCTTAACGGGTGTTGGCGTGCTCCTCGGGCGTGTTGTCCCCGGCCAGCTTGGCGGAGGACTCGCGCATCTGCTCGGACTCGCCCTTGAGGGTCGCGCCCTGCTCCTTGGCCGCCTCGCGCTCGGCTGCCTTCTCGGCCTTGAAGCCCTCGTTGGCTGCCTTGAGGCCCTTGACCAAATCCCAAGGCTTGACCTCGTACTTCTTGTACGGGTTCTGCTCATCACCGGCCTTGCCCGTCCAGACCTGAACAGGCTCGTCGGCCTTGAAGCCGATGGTGACCTGCTCGCCGGAGAGCATCTGCTGCTTCATGCGCTCGTTGAGGAACACATCGCAGGAGTAGTGGCCGAGGTCGATTCCATTGACCTTGGTGCCCTCCGGGAAATGGACGTAGGCCTTCTCGAAGGTCCGACCGTCCTTGGCGGTGAACTCGTGCGGCGTGAGGAATGCAGCGGGCATCTTCACGTTGGCGTACTTCGCGTTCTCTGGCATGTCTATCACTCATCCTTTCTGTCCATAGAGTGCCTAAGACACCCTATATTGTATATCATCGGCAGGTGGGGTGAAGGGAAACCACACCATCAGGGTATCGGTTGCCCTAGCGGTTCCTGCTCTTTTCCTCTTTATCCTCAGCCTCCTCCTCGGCATCCATGTTTGCGGCCAGAACGGCAGCCGCCGCCCGTGCGCGGGCCGATTCCCCATGGATGGTGACGGGGCGCTCATGCACCGCGTTCGACACCACGCGCCCATGCGAGGTCACCTGAACCGCCTCGCGTAGGACGACATGGC
>OMGW01000833.1_pt1 | contig 11152 bp, 9 predicted proteins | sample 1646131 | NCBI WGS metagenome assembly OMGW01 (sample SAMN05578588, study PRJEB25193) | human gut metagenome | biome: Human Microbiome; feature: human-associated habitat; material: feces | host: Homo sapiens | place: USA:Birmingham
CCATAGAAAAACTTGTTATCTCCCTATATGCCAAAGGAATGAGCGTGTCCGACATTGAAGAGGAAATGCGTGAAATCTATGAAATAGAACTGTCCACATCAGCCATTTCCATCATCACGAATAAAGTCAACCAGGCTGCTCAGGAATGGCAGAACCGCCCTTTGGATCCGATCTATCTTATTGTTTGGATGGACGGTATTGTATTCAAAGTTCGTGACAACGGAAAAATCATTAACAAGACTGTCTATCTCTGTGTCGGCCTGAAACAGAACGGTTTGAAAGAAGTCTTTGGCATGTGGGGGGAAAGTCGGAAAGTTCTTCATTCTGGATGGGTGCCCTGACTGATTTGAAGGCCTGCGGAGTGCAGGACATACTGATTACTTGCACTGACAACCTGAACGGATTTACCGACACCATACGTGTCGTATTTCCTCAGTCTTCTACGTAAATATGTGTCGTACATCAGATTCGAAACTCCTGTAAATATATCGTTTACAAGGACAAGAAAGAGTTTACGGCCGATATGAAGAACATCTATAACGCGCCCAACAAGGAGGCTGCCGCCGCGGAACTTGATAATTTGGAAAAGAAATGGGGAGGGAAGTACCCTTATGTCATCCTCTCATGGCGGAATAACTGGGATGACTTGACAGTTTTCTTCCAGTTCCTAGTGGAAATCAGGAAAATAATATACACTACAAACCTCATTGAAAATCAGAATGGGAAGATAAGAAAGTACACTAAATCAAAGCTTTCATTCCCGTCGGATGATGCTGTGAAGAAAATGGTATACCTTTCTTTGATGGAGATTGAGAAGAAATGGACGATGCCGATTACTAACTGGGAATTGATTATGAACCAATTTATGCTTATTTTTGAAAACGGGATTCAGATATAAGAAACTTATAACTGAATCCTGTTTACATTTACACAAAATTATGGATAGTCCCTAATCAGGTTGTGACGTCCTTTCAATGGTAAATGTAAGTGTTAACTCACATTCATCTACTTCCCGATGCAGCATATTTACATCACTGATTATCAGTGACCATTCATTTTAATCGGTACAACCACAGTTTTGACAAATGCACAGAATGTAGGGACAAATGCAAACCGCTGTATTTCGTAGCTTTGCATATACGTGTTGTACCGCCTCTTTTCAGCCTTTTTGTGGAATGTCCGCTATCAGATACAAGGTGTTGAGTGATAGGGCATTTCCGTAGGTGTGTTACAGAACGCTTGTTGAATACAAAGGTAGTGGTTTTCTTGGGATTTCTGTGGTTTGCGTGGACTTTTTCTTCCAAAGAGGTTGATTTACAGTAGAAAAACGGTTATAGAGCCAGAAAACTTTTGTAGATATACACTCGATTCGCTTGAAAAAGTGTAGAGAAATGGGTTATATTCGTTTGAAAAAGTGTAATGAAGTTGAATTATTCGCTTGAAAAAATGTAATTGCTTCCGTTTGCCCACAATGGAAAATGTTTGTATGTCCCAACAGAAACACTTATATGCTTGTAACAACTATTATATCCTATCGGGTATAATTCTGCTTATTGTATCAATATTATACCCGAAATGGTATAATTAATATATTTGACAGAACTCCATAATGTCGAGCATCTAATATTGGATACATAGTTTGAACACCAACAGATTAAAGTCTCATGAATATCACCGGAAACAATTATTGTCTTAGTTTCGGGAAAAGATAGTGAGAATATGCCGTTATGGTTCATCTTATGTTCCTGTTAATAGTGTTTATAGATAGAATTAATCCTTACCATACCCCTCCTTCTCTTTCCATATCTTGATTTCTTTATCAAAATCCGAAAGAAACTCCTTGTCTTGTATAAAGCGAAATTTATCATATTCAGCGTATGCCTTTTCTTTCGCTTGTTCGGCAGAAATGGTGCCAGCCTCATTGTATTTGTCATACTCATATAGAGTCAGGAAATCATCCAATTGCTTTTTCCAATCTGCCATTGTGGAGATGATTTGCCGTTCGGCACGAAGTTCGGCCAAATCAAGGAATGCGGTTGATAGACGATTGAAAGCTGAGACTTCTTTGTCGGACAAGTAATTCTGGGCGATAATTGTATCCGACTTTTGGACTCTGCCGTCAGGAGCGTTTTTCCACGTGGTAAGTCCCATGTGGGGCTTTTGGGCATCTGCTCTTGAATAGATGATTTCGGTTGCCGTTTGATGGGAAGTAGCCCAATACATCATATCTTGCACCCTCTTGAAGAATTGTAGGGTGGTCTCAGCCTTAGGATCATAATCGGCACTACATTCGGCATAGACATCGGTGATTTTCTGATAATACCGACGTTCTGAAACTCGTATTTCTCGGATACGTTCTAATAGGTCGTCAAAATAATCTTTGCCAAAATGTTTGCCCTGTTTCAAGCGTTCATCATCCAATACAAATCCTTTTATGATCATTTCTTTTAGAACCGATGTAGCCCACATCCGGAATTGGCCCGCTTGATAACTGCCCACACGAAACCCAACAGCAATAACCGCATCCAAATTGTAGAACAATGTATCATCGTTCTTGCCATCAAGTTCAGTTGTTCGAATTTTTCGAATAACTGAACTCTCCTCCAATTCTCCGCTTTTGAATATCTCTTTCAGATGGTTATTGATCGTATTCGTTTCAACACCAAACAAATCGGCCATTCGCTTTTGCGACATCCAAAATGTTTCATTATTGAAGATGACCTCTATACGGCTTTCTCCTTGTTTCGTCTTGTATAGCAATATGTTGGAAGATAGACTGTTGTCTATTAATTCAGGAGTTGATATTTCTTGTTTGAAATATTCTTTTGCTATCTGTACTTGTGGCTTCTTACTATCGGCATTTTCAGCAATCATCAAACAAGCGATTCGTGATAGATGTATATTCTCCACCTTACGAAAGGAGCCGGAATTTAGTTTGACCATCTCAAACGTAGCATTAAAATGCTCGGTAGTGTTACAACCTTTCTTATTGGCTATGGCGATAGCTTTGTTTAGAGTACGATTGAATTTTTGGTATGTGCCATAGCCTAATGCGGTGCACAACTCACGAGAAGTCCAATACTCTAAACCTTTATTATCTTGCTTTTTAATCCGTTCAAAGTCGGGTTGAATAGAGGGTATATTGTTCTCGTCTATCATTATTTCATGTTATTGGAGTTATACACCGCCAATCCTTTAATCGTCAACATGTATTTCTGACGAGGATGACGGGGCTTGTCTGGGTAGAGCATAGAAACAAATCCCTCTTTTATGGCTGGATTGAGAGAGTATTCCATGAAATTTTCACGGTTCTTTAAACCTACGGCTGCCATCATCTCTTTGACTGATAATCTATTGTTTGCAAGTACCTCTATTAAACGGTTGATATTTTCATTATCTATCTGTAATGGATTATCTAAGCTTGTCGGGGTACTTGTCGGGGTACTTGTCGGGGTGGAGATACCCATGTCTTCGGGGGCATTAACCACCATGAAACGATTCCTCAATTCATTGTTTTCTCCTATCAATAGATTTCGGAAGAATCGTTCTAAATACACAGGCTCTCTTTTGATGCCTTTTTGTATGTTTTGATAATTGGCTCTAACCAAAGCATTACGGAAATACCAAGAATGATTGGCAAAAAGGTCGTTCTCGACATTGAATCCCATCGAGCGTAAATACTGGATGGTGAACACTGCTGTTGTTCGGGTATTGCCTTCTCCAAACGGATGAATCTGCCACAACCCGGATACGAATTGGGTAATATGAGTGACAATTTGGTCTATATATAATCCTGTATAATCAAACGCCTTTTCTTGTTCAAGATCATACTCTATGGCTCTGCGAATGTCGGGAGCAGATACATAAAATACCGTATCGCCACGAAGCACCCATTCTTTTTTGGTGATATTGTAATCTCTGATTTGTCCGGCAAACTTGAATACTCCATCAAATATACGCCGATGAATGGCGGTCAATCCGGCTACGGTAAAAGCAAATGAACGCTCATTCAATAGTTTGGTTATATTGGCAGAAACTTTATCCGCTTCTTCTGTTTCGTTATCCTTTTCAGTACGAATGTCTTTTGAATCGTAGTAACTCTTGATAAGTTGTTGTACTTCATCAATGGTTATGTCTCCCTCAATATGCTTGCGAGCAGTTTCAATAAGATAATCCGAGGGCTTCAAGCCATCTACCGCTTGAAGTCCTATTGCCGTTTGCCAAGCATAGCCTCTTTCACGCTTTTGCGGTTCGCCTTGCTGGATGTATTCATCGAAATTGACCATCGTAATATCATTTCGCATGTTTTCGTATAGCAGATACTATGCTTTCTGTATTCCAATGAACAATTTCGTCGGCTCTATCATTTACAATAGCAGAAATTCGCTCTTGTCCTCTTGGGATTACCCCAATAATTGGAACTCCTTTTTCTATAGCTTTGTCAAGCTCCCATTTCATCCAATCACTATATGAAGCATAGATTCCAGCGATACCTAAAACAATATCCGAAGCCGCTATTCTTTCTGAGATTCGCTGTCTTATGTAATATGTATTCATTGAATTTATAGAATCTGTTGGTGGAAATTCTGTAAATTCAACATTAAAGTACCCTCTTGATTCGAGAAGGTTTCTTAACGATTTTAAGTCATTTACATGTGACCAAGAATGACTAATGAAAATTTTATATGTTTTAGCCATGTTTTTATTTCTTTAAAATTGATTTTGTTTTCTCGAAACTATCTATTTGCCATTGTAAGGGTTGCTGGTCGTGAAATAGTCTCTCATACTTTTCAGCTTCAGCATGGTTGCCTAATGCAAGATAGGCATTAGATAAAGAAGCATATTTCCAAAGCAACTCTTCGGCTTCTGGGTCTTCAAGAGATTTCAGAATTATATCAATAATCTCAGCATATGTGAGTTTGGCTTCAACTATAGAATGTGTCTTTAGTTCTTCTGATATCTCATGCAATGATTTTATATACATACAAGTTGCATAGTTTTCACCTGTATAATAATCTTTATATTGATTCCATCCTTTTTTATATGAATCTATGGCTGAGTTAAGATAACTTTTATCGGATGTTATTTCCCATAATCTTTTATTTATTGCTCCTAAAATTCCAAGAGTTTCTGTATCTGTTTGGTTTCCTATTTTCGCCATTATTAGCATAGCATCGGTCAACGCTCTTTGTGTAGATGGTACTTCACTTTTGTAACGGCACAACGCTCGTTGTTGAATATAGTATTTTTCATTTTCTGTTTTAGAACACAATTTCTCCCACAATTGTTCTGCTTTAACAAAATCACCTTTTGCCATATTATCTTTCGCCATCTCAGTCAAAGCATAAATAGAATCTTCATTATTTTTCAATTCTCCAATGATACTGGAGATTTCTTCTTCTGAAATTTCCGGTTTTTTTATTTGATGAATGTAAGAATAAAGTGGGCTATCCGTTTTAGGCTCATTGATGACACTTTGAATTAAAGTTCGAAGCTGCGGAATACATTTCTTTGCTTCTGCTTCTGAAATTTCATTTCCTAAATGTTTGTAACTTATTATTCTATCGTGTCCAATATCAAACGGTATTTTCCCTTCATCTTCTTTAATGATTATTGTAGAATATGGACGTAATGCATGACGTACTCCTAATTCGTATATTGCATTAGGGTTAAAAGTTGATATGTCTGCAATAACAATGTCAGCGTAATATAAGAGTGCATACATACTTCTATCAATTATTCCAGATTCTACAATCTCGTCAGCGCGTATGCATTTGCATCCAGCGGATTCTACGGCAGGACGGATTATTTTTTTATACGTAGCATCTAAATCAATAGTACGGTTAGTATCTGGATCCTTTTTCTTGCCGAATCCCATTACTATAAAACATAAATTCCTTTCCATTATTTATAAATTCATTTAGGTCTAACAATTACTTCACTTGCTATAGGATGATTACGCTTATTGAATGCTTGTTCAATATAAGCGTTAGGATTACATTTGAAGTCATCCCATTTAACTAAGATGCAAAATCGATCATCTTCATCATATGCACATTTTCCGTGATTATTTAAGTAATAATTTTTACTAAATTCTTTAATAGTAGTCGCATCGTTAATAGCTACAGTATTATGACTTTTACCACAGATAGAGCATATATGTTGTCCTTTGTATATTGAATCATACATTGAAGGTAATACAACTCCTAAAATTCCGTTTCGAGTATTACCTTCGCTATTATACAATGACGCTTGTAGCTCTCTCTTTATAAATTTCTGTTCTTTCCACCCCAAAGTCTCTGCACTCTGTGCCCCAATCAAGAAGATTGTAACCGTTGAATCAGACAAATAATCTTCTCTGATTTTTCGCATAATATAGTCTTCGTCTTCAGAATTAATAGGGGTATTTAGCGACTTGTCTATCATGTCAACTTTTTCATTGGCACTCCATTTTTGTATTTCTCGTTTATACCAACTATCTTCTGTTTTAAAAGAAATATAACATTTATGTCCCATATGCTTATGTTTTTGCGTACAAAAATACAAAAAAGACCCGAATTATCGAATATAATTCACTACATTTGCACTATAAAATCATATTAAAGAATGAAACTGAATAGAATAAAGACTGTTTTATCCGAAAAAGGTATTTCTCAAACGTGGTTAGCTAAACAGCTCAACAAGAGTTTTAGTATGGTCAATGCCTATGCCTGTAATAGAATTCAGCCTAATTTGGAAACCTTGCAACAGATTGCGGAGATATTACAAGTTGATTTGAAAGATTTGATAACCGATAAAAAGGAAAGGTTACAATAGTATTTAATTAGGTTGGGAGGATCGGAGACCTTTTGCAGTTTATTGCAGATGTATCTATGAACTTCCGATAATATACAATATTAAGAACATGACTCCTGAAGAAAAAGCAAGAATAAAGATAGACCAGTGGTTTACTGATGCAGGTTGGGAAGTTGTCAATAGGGATGCTTATGAACCTACTTGTACGGCTGTAGCTATAAGAGAAGGTTTATTGAAAGGAAATCTTGAAGCAGATTATTTCCTTTTTATTAATGGGAAAGCAGTGGGCGTGCTTGAGGCTAAACGTGAAGAAACGGATGCTTTTGCTTCAAAAGTATGCGAGCAAGCGGCCTTATACGCAAGAAGTGTTCCGAATATCTATCAGACATACCAAAAGCCATTGCCTTTTATCTTTACCTCGAATGGCAAGGAACTATATTTCTGCGATTTTCGTGAACCGGATTCTTATTTCAAGCCGATAATGGCTATCCCTACGCCACATGAATTGGTTAAGAAACTGGGGATTGAGGATACATTTGCCGGACTTCCAACATTGAAAAAGAAAGGGCTTCGTGATTGTCAATATGAAGCGGTAACAGAACTTGAAAAGAGTTTCCGTGCTGGGCAAAATCGAGCGTTGATGGTTCTTGCCACCGGTGCGGGTAAAACATATACGGCTTGTCTTGCTGCCTACCGAATGCTTTCTTATACACCCATGCGTAGAGTGTTGTTTCTTGTTGACCGAAATAATCTTGGAAAACAAGCCGAGGGAGAATTCGGAACTTTTCGTCTGACAGAGAACGGGGATGCTTTCAATACTATCTTTACGGTCAATCGTCTTCGCTCGTCTTCTATCCCTTCTGATAGCAATGTCGTTATTTCTACAATACAACGTCTATTCTCATTCTTGAAAGGAGAAACTATTGAGGATAACGATAACGATGATGAGAACGAACCAGCAGAGGAGGTAACCTTGCCTCCTAATCCCAACTTACCGCACGATTACTTTGATATGATTATCATAGACGAGTGCCATCGCTCCATTTATGGGAACTGGCGCAAGGTGTTGGAGTATTTCGATACGGCTCGACTTGTCGGTTTGACAGCAACCCCGATTGAAGAGACAAAGAAATTCTTTAACTATAATATCATTGTCAATTATACCTTAGAAAAGAGTATCGTTGATGGTGTGAATGTGGATTGTAGGGTGTATCGAATAAAAACGCAAGTTACGGAAACTGGGGGAGCTATATTAGAGGGTGAGAGAGTAAAGGAAGAAACGAGATATACGGGTGAGGTTAAGACTGTGAGAAACAAGGAAACCAAAACCTACACCAATAAAGAACTTAATCGGAGTGTCATTAATCCGGCACAGATAAAGTTAATCCTTTCAACCTATTGGGATGTGGTTTATACAGAATTGTTTAATGACCCGCAACGTGAGCCGAATATGGACTATTTACCTAAAACCTTGATATTTGCTCTCAATGAAGCTCACGCCACAAATATCGTACAGATAGCTAAAGAGGTGTTCGGACGGACTGACGACCGCTTTGTTCAGAAAATCACTTATTCAGCAGGCGATAGTAACGAACTGATACGCCAATTCCGTAATGACAAGGATTTCCGTATTGCTGTCACCTGTACGTTGGTTGCCACCGGAACAGATGTAAAGCCACTGGAAGTGGTAATGTTCATGCGTGATGTGGAGTCATTGCCTTTGTATATTCAGATGAAAGGGCGTGGAGTGCGTACTATTGGTGATGAGCAACTTCGCAATGTTACCCCGAACGCATTCAGCAAGGATTGTTTTTATTTGGTTGATGCGGTAGGCGTGACAGAACATGCGCAAACAGTGGCACCTATAGACGACGGTCCTACAACAAAGACAATTACGTTGAAGGAGCTGTTAGAACGTATTAGTCATGGCTATATTCCTGATGAATACCTTAAACGGCTTGCGGCAACGCTTGCACGAATATACAATAAAGCGGATGATTCGCAACGGAAAGAGTTTGTCCGTCTGTCTCATGATGACATGAAGGAGCTTTCTGCCAGAATATACGATGCACTGGAGAAAGGCATTCTTCCACAGTTTGTAAGCACTGATGAGCCTAACAATGAACGTAAGGGGCTAGTCGCTCCGCTTGCCAATCATGCGGATGCTCGGAAATTCCTTCTTATACTTGCAGCCGGATTCGTCAATACATTGATGCCGGGTGAAGATACGCTTATCTCCAAAGGGTTCTCCATTGAGGAAGCAAAAAATACGACAGAGGCTTTTGAAGATTTTTGTAAAAAGTACTATGACGAAATAGAGGCACTGCGCATCATTTACAACAATGAGGGAGAGCCTATAACCTATTCGATGCTAAAGGATTTGGAGAACAGACTCAAAATGGCAAACAATCATTTTACATCCAAACAACTCTGGAACTCTTATGCCATAGTTAATCCTAAAGTAGTAAGGCGTTCCACTACCAAAGAAGAAAGCGATGCATTGACCAATATCATACAACTTGTACGCTTTGCTTTCCACCAAATCGAACGATTGGATAGTGTAGTTACTACCTCTAAACAGTTTTTCAATCTTTGGTTAGGACAAAACCAGCGTGAAATAACTGACAAACAGCGAGAGGTTATCAGTCGTATTGTGGATTACATCGCTTCTAACGGAGCTTGTACTATCAGAGATATTCGTGAAGATGATGCTACCCATGCAGCCCAAATGATTAGAGCGTTTGGTAATATGCAGAAGGCAGACGAGGCACTTCATTCACTTTACACATTTGTAGTTTTAAGAAAAGCAGCATAAAGAAATGGCAACAAATAATACAACAGAGCAATCGCTCACCAAAAAAGTATGGAATCTGGCAACCACTCTTGCCGGACAAGGCATTGGATTCACTGATTATATTACCCAACTGACCTATCTTTTATTCTTGAAGATGGATGTCGAAAATGTAGAAATGTTTGGAGAAGAGTCGGCTATTCCAACTGGTTATCAGTGGGCAGATTTGATAGTACTTGATGGCTTGGATTTGGTAAAACAATATGAAGAGACCCTTAAATTGCTTAGTGAGCAGGATAATCTGATAGGTACGATTTATACGAAGGCGCAAAACAAGATAGACAAGCCTGTTTATCTGAAAAAGGTCATCACCATGATTGATGAGGAGCAATGGCTTATTATGGACGGTGATGTGAAAGGAGCTATCTACGAAAGCATTCTTGAAAAGAATGGACAAGACAAGAAAAGCGGGGCAGGACAGTATTTTACTCCTCGTCCACTTATTCAGGCAATGGTAGATTGTATCAATCCGCAAATGGGTGAAACGGTTTGTGACCCGGCTTGTGGAACGGGTGGATTCTTGCTTACAGCTTACGATTATATGAAAGGTCAGTCAGCAAGTAAAGAAAAACGTGATTTCTTGCGTGACAAAGCTTTGCATGGTGTGGATAATACGCCTTTAGTGGTGACGCTCGCTTCCATGAATCTTTATTTGCATGGTATTGGTACAGACCGTAGTCCGATTGTTTGTGAGGATTCTTTGGAAAAAGAACCGTCAACTCTTGTAGATGTGATTCTTGCCAATCCTCCTTTTGGAACTCGTCCGGCTGGATCGGTGGATATTAACCGCCCGGATTTTTATGTAGAGACCAAGAATAACCAGTTAAATTTCCTCCAGCACATGATGCTTATGCTCAAAACGGGAGGACGTGCAGCAGTTGTACTTCCTGATAATGTTCTCTTTGAGGCTGGAGCAGGTGAGACTATTCGTAAACGCTTATTGCAGGATTTTAATTTGCATACTATCTTGCGTTTACCTACAGGTATTTTCTATGCCCAAGGCGTAAAAGCCAACGTGTTGTTTTTCAGCAAAGGACAACCGACCAAGGAAATATGGTTTTACGACTACCGTACAGATATAAAGCATACGCTTGCCACCAATAAACTGGAACGGCATCATTTGGATGATTTTGTTTCTTGCTACAATAATCGAGTAGAGACCTACGATGCCGAGAATAATCCGCAAGGTCGTTGGCGTAAATACCCTGTAGATGAAATTATTGCCAGAGACAAAACAAGTCTTGACATTACTTGGATAAAGCAAGGTGGTGAGGTGGACAACCGTTCATTGGCAGAATTGATGGCTGATATAAAGGATAAAAGCCAAACGATAAGTGCTGCTGTGGTTGAACTTGAAAAGCTACTTGCGAATATTGAAGAAAATTGAGTTATGGGAAAAGAGATTATCACAAATGATAAATATATAAACGACCTGTTCTTGAAGGTTGTTAACCTTGTCACGCAGGCAAGGGAACGTGTGGCAACAGCCGTCAATATAGCTGAGGT
>OMGW01000840.1_pt1 | contig 11103 bp, 8 predicted proteins | sample 1646131 | NCBI WGS metagenome assembly OMGW01 (sample SAMN05578588, study PRJEB25193) | human gut metagenome | biome: Human Microbiome; feature: human-associated habitat; material: feces | host: Homo sapiens | place: USA:Birmingham
CAGACAATATTTTGATAAGCTTGCTCTCTATCGAATCCAGAAACCATTTTTCAATCAGTTCTTTCTCATTCTTACAATCAGAAAAAAGCTCAGACAGACCTGATTCCTTCAGATTTACCTTACGGATAATCGTTTCCCATTCCTTATAATAGATCTGATACTCTGCCAGCTTATCAAAATATTGTCTGGATTGAGCATAATTATTCATATCGTAATAATAGAATTTCTTACTGCGGTCCTTCTTATAGCCTTCAAATAACTGTCTGCAAAATCCATAATTTTTAAGAACAATTTCCTTTTTTCCCTTTTCTACAACCGGTAAATGATAAATATCCTCTTCACATCTTGTTGTATATTCACTGATAAAATTTACAATTTCCAAAGGTTCTGAAGACTGTTCTTCCATAATCTGGCTTTTTCTTACCATCATTCCGGTCAACACATAACCTGCTCCACCGTCCAGCTTCCATTCAACCATAATGAAAGTAGGCTTGGATGACGTAAAATAGCTTTCAAAAGGTCTGTCTTTTGTCTTTCTATACTGCTTATGCACAAACGGGGCTGTCATCATCTGTACCAATACAGATTTGCCACCTCCATTTCTAAGAGACAGGAGTGTACTTCTTCCTCCCATTTGAAAGGTCTCATCACTGATCCTGATCGCATTATTATTATAATTAAGATTGATAAAACGGACTGCGTTGACTTTACTCATGCTCCAATACCTTTCTGACTCTCTGATAATTATTCTGATTCAAAAGATTCCAATCCATCAGATTATCCAGCTTCTTACTTGTTTTTACCATCTCATCCTCTTCCACATACTCAATCAGCCCCTGCTTCTCAAGAAAAGTCAATATAGAATAGAGAAAGCCTTCTTTGGTGGTCTTAGCCCTTGAGCCTTTATCATCTGACCGGAGTGCCTCATATGCTTCCAACATATTTCTGAAGGCAATTCCCTTCTGCTCCTCTTCTTCCTCCGAGGTATTCTCTACACCCTCCTTAAGTCTGGCAGAGATACAGTTCTGCAATTCTCCTACCCGGATATACTCTCTTGACCTGCTGCTGCTTCCCTGTCCATCATAAAATTCCACAAGCAATGTCAGGATCACGAACTGTGATAAGTAGAAATCCTTGTCTGTAGCTGCTGATTTACACAATGTCTCCTTTAACTTAGCTTTGGAAAATCCCAGAAAAACATTTTCTTCCTTCGGAATCAGATAAATCACATCCCCATATCTTTCCACTGTGCTTTCTGCTTCCGCTGCCTGGGATTTTACAAGATTCTGTACCGCCTCTTCCTCTGTATAAGCCCGGTATAGTCTTTCTTCCTCTTCTTCACGCAGTTCAAAATGCTCTAACAGATAATAGAAAATCTGCTGGCTTAACCTGATTTCTTCAATTTCGTATGCCATCTTTGCCCACCTATTCTCCAATTTCCAATGCTACATTGGAACAACGTACTGTTTTTCCATCACCGGTCTCATTCCTGATATTTCTAAACTCCACTACACTACCATCTTCAAGCCTGTATATATCTATCTGATGAATGTGCTTCTTTCTCTCATCCTTATCCACTAACTCCAATATCATCTCATTTAGCTGGAAATCCAATGTTTCCTCTGCAATATACTCGCTCTTTTCCTTACGCAGCGCATCTATATCAATATGACGGCTTTTTATCAGCTCTACCATGATTTCTTTAAATATATCTATATCGGGAATTAACGTGTTCTGTTCTTCTCTGCCAAGAGACGATGCCATCTCCTGCAGCGTAATTTTGCCTTTTTCCATCATTTTATCCAGTACAAACCCAAGACTGTTCTCATACTGCATAAGGCGTTTGCGCTTTCTTGCTGCATATTCTTCCTGCCATTGGTCTTCATCAAAGTCCAGTACTTCTTCCTCTTCTTCCTGCTGCTTCTTCCTGATTGGACGCTGAAGCTGTGTCGCTTTCTGCAGATTATAAATTTTATCCGGAGCCTGATGAAATAACGGTCTTAAAAATATATCTATATTATCCAATCCGGAAGCATCCTGTAATACCTTATCATAGAGATCTGTCCTTAATGAAAATCTCTGGATCAATGACATTTGCGACAACAGTTCCAGTTCTTTTTCATAAAGGATTTTCAGGTCAAAATGCGAATTCAGGATTTTCTGGTGCTCATCGATACCCCGGTTAAGATAGCTTTCAATGATTCTGAGATTCTCCAGATTCTCCTCCTCCTGTGCAGATAACTTTCTTACATTGATATTCTGTTCTTCCAGTTCTTTGGCCCTTTTCCTTACAGTCTCCCTATAGCTTTGGAACTTCTGCTTTGTCATATCAATAGATTCCATATTTTCACCAAGAAGCTGCTCATAGTCCGAAACAGAATAGCTTAATGCATTTCTACGCACACGCAGCATGGCATCCTGGATCTTCTGGAGCTGTATCCTCAAGAGGTTAAATACATTTTTAATCTCATCGACTGCCTTGTCGTAGCTTTGCTTCTCCAGATGCATTTTGAATATCATCTCATGAATTGTCAGCTTCATATTGTTCTCGATTTCCAGCGTGGAAAGCAGCAGATTATAGCCATCCTCCGTCAAACGGTAGGATGTCCTTTTCACATCCGAATCCAGATATACGATTTCATTTGACACATAACTGATATTCATGATTTTATATGCTCTCTGCTCAAAATCATATCCGTCAAAATACATTGCCTGTATAATACAGGTTTTTTACCGTTTTTACCAGATGCTTTAACCGGTTTTATCTCTCCCTGCTCAATTTTATGCAAAACAGCCTCATACAGTTGTTGATAATCCTGAGGGTGCAATGCATGTTCCAGATCATCCAGACTTATTCTCTTCATCCCATTCTCCGTTTTCATATCTGTTATACACCTTATTCTAGCATGAACTTCTCAAAACACAATTTATTTTAGTAATTATTCAAAGCCTTGCAAACCACGCCTTTGTGATCCATAAATTGTCATAACCCCTCAGAATACTTCATACAATGTAAAAAAGTATTCTGAGGGGTTACTTCTTGAAGGATTATATTGAGGAAAGAGCGATCACCATTGCTAACTATATCATCGACCATAATGCCACTGTACGCCAGACTGCCAAAGCTTTTGGCGTCAGCAAATCCACTGTACATAAAGATGTAACGGACAGACTGGTACAGATCAACCCGGCACTGGCAAGACAGGCTCGCTCTGTTCTGGATGTGAACAAGTCTGAACGCCATATCCGTGGCGGACTTGCTACCAGAGAAAAATATCTGCATCTCGATCACCATTGATAAAAGGGAGCAAAGCCTCTGACATGAGACTTATGCTCCCCTCTTCTTACTCTGCGGCAACTTCTGCCATTAAAGCTCCAATTATTCTGATCATACCTGTATCTGTTCCGCCAAGCTTTGGAGATCTGTTGAAGAAGTCAAATGCCACAACTGCTGCTGGTCTGCCTTTCCGAACAGCCATGAACTGTACGAATTTTCCATTTTCCTGGCTTACATACATCCTGCCTGCTTCTTTATAGGAATCTTTCAGACGGCTCATAGCGCTTTCCATGTATACGCCCTGTTCATCAAACAGCTCCTGATATTTCTTATCCATTGCCCATGTCAGATTCTGAATTGGATTTACGTATTTACCTACGGATATGCTCCGATGCATATCATCGCCTGTATACACAGCCGCACCATCAATATCAAAGCCCGCACACACAGCCTCCAGAGCAGATTTTAAAGCACCGGCACCTTCCTTGTGCAGTTTTAATGTCAGCTCCTGGACAATCTGTGCTTTACGGCCGTCACTGACTATCGTAGAACGGATGCCGCTGTTTTGCTGTATTTCTCTGTCTGTAACTATATTTCCATGTTTACGTTCATCGTATATGATATAGCGGTTCTTGCCTTTTGCCTTTGCTATATAAAGTGCTTTATCAGCTATTTTAAAAAGCTCTTCCAGGCTGCTTCCATCCTCAGGATATTTTGCAATTCCCCAGGAAGTCGTAACAGATACCTCTTTATCAGCAAAAGCCCATTGGATATTCTTGGTGATGGTTTTCAGAATAAGCCGAAGCTCCTGTTCTGATTTTACATTTTCAAACAGTACCATGAACTCATCACCGCCGAATCTGCCGGCTACACCTCTTGCATTCAGATCACTGCGGATTATCTCAGATACCCTGGACAATACTTCATCACCGAACATATGCCCATAAGTATCATTTATAGTCTTGAAATCATCTACATCAATAATCGCCAGATACAGTCCTTCATGGGTATTCTGACAGTCCCGTATTCTTTCTATTGTATACTCATTGATTGCACGCTTATTGAACAGTCCTGTTCCCGGATCGTATGCACTTTCCGTCAGATAATAGCTTTTCCTTTCCTCTGTACCTTCCAGCGCAGTGATGATCCCCACTGATAAATATCTGACTCCATCCTTATACATCATCCGTCCCTTGAAACGGCGTCTGCGGTCTTCTTTACTGCCTTGCACTGTTCCGTCAAAATAAGAGGGCAGTGTTATTGTAACATCGAACTGATCTTTTCCATGCTTCAATACTTCGTAAAGCACCTCAAACTGCGTCTTCAAAGAATCCGGTTCATCACTGGCAAGCAGCTCATTTCTGGCCTTTTCCAATGGGCACTTGATAATCGGTATGCTGCGCACATTGATATAATGATAAATATTGATCTCATCTGTCTCCAAAGAATATTCAAAGTAACACTGTGACAGCAGTCCGAGGAATTCCCTGTACTTTCTGATCAGATGCATATAAATGGCATACCTGTCCTTTAGCTCCATAAACTCGCTCAGTTCCATATCTATTGTATCAAAACCATCTATATTCCTTCCATTTCTTCTCATTTCCAGATAAAGATAATGGTATTGCTGGTCATAACATCTTATCCTGGCGGTCAGATATTGTGTTCCTTTCCCCAGCATTTCTATTGCTCCCAGGAAATCATCCAGATCATCCGGATGAAGAAGCTCTGTCATAGAGTAGCAGGAATTTGTACCTAGCAGCGCATAAAACGGTTCATCACCATCCACAAAGCTGTATCCTTTTTTTAATGTTGCCTTACCGTAATAACATTTATATCCATCCCCACGGTTTTTATACTCTGTAATATTCACGATATTCTTATCCTTCTCTATGTAACAATATAGCACGTATATTTTATCCCTTTTACATAAGTTTGGCAAGTATCGTATTATACCTCTTCCATAAAATATATTCTGGCATCGTAATCCTGATAAAGCGCTGTATTCTGTCCATATCCGGTTCCCGCATAATTCTGCGCCAGAGGTACTCCATGTCGGTTCATGACAGCCCCGCTGACCACTTTATCTTCTTTCTCACCATCGAGACGTATGAATTTTGATATGGCATCATGCAGCAGGGAATCCTGCTTTACATGGACAGGCGCCATTGTATTAATCAGATCTCCCATCCTGTGTATATCATACTTCAGAGCCCGGTTATAGAAGTGATACTTTTTCGCGTCATCCAGTCCTCTGGTTTTGAATACATGATGACTGTAGTTTGCCAGTGTCTCTCCCTGTAGCATAATACCTACGGCTTTGCTCTTATCCGCAGATACCATATTCCATCTAATGACATCCATGTCATAAACAGATTTCTTATCCGCTTCTTCATACAGGCGATACCAGTCACCAAACTGCAGCACATTGCGCCATTTCTTATACAGTTCTATCTCCACCTTGATTTCTTCCATATCTTCCATGGAAGCATCACTCAGATTACACTCATATCCAAGAATCCCCACACTGGCAATTGCAAATCGTGATGTAAGCGGTGTTCTGCGCAGCGTCTGATGATTAGGACACCCGGATACATGGGCTGCAATCACAGACTGCGGATAACCATAACTGTAACTGTTCTGTATTCTGGCTCTGCTGATGGCATCTGTATTATCACTTGCCCAGATCTGTGGCATAAAACACAGCATTCCCAGATCAAAACGATTACCGCCAGAAGCACAGGCTTCAAACAGAATGTGTGGAAATCTGTCTGTCAGTGTCTGGATTACCTGATATAATCCCAGAATATATCTGTGCGCAAACTCTCCCTGATGCCTGGGTGCAAGTCCCTGGCTGTAATAATCCGACAGATTACGGTTCATATCCCATTTAACGTAATCTACCTTTCCTCTGGAAAAGACATCGGACATGCTCTCTATAATATAATTACGCACTTCTTCTCTGGTCAGATCCAGTACCATCTGATTTCTTCCAAGAGCATGCTCCTGTCCCGGTATCCGTACCGCCCAGTCCGGGTGCTTCCGATAAAGATCAGAATCCTCACTGACCATTTCAGGCTCTACCCAGATACCAAATTTCAATCCAAGCTTATGGATTTTCTCAGAAAGTCCAGCCAGTCCAGTCGGCAGCTTCTCCTTATTGTCATACCAGTCACCCAGAGATGACGCATCAGAATTTCTTTTACCAAACCAGCCATCATCCAGTACGAACAGTTCCATGCCTGCATTCGCCGCTGTTCTAGCAAGCTTGAGTATCTTCTTCTCCTGCACATCAAAATACATGGCTTCCCAGGAATTGATCAGAATGGGACGTTCTTTATGCTTCCATTCTCCTCTGACAATATGCTCTCTGACAAAATAATGCAGTTGTCCACTTACTCCCTGATATCCCTGATGAGAGTAGGTCAATACTGCCTGTGGAGAGCAAAAGGCTTCTCCTGCTTCCAACTGCCAGCATAAGTAATCAGGATTCATCCCGGCAAGAATACGCATCTTGCCATGCCCCCCTGCCTGTGCACTTTCTCTATGATTCCCTGAATACAGCAGATTCACAGCATAGCAATCTCCATACTCCTGTGTTGTCTCTGTATCTGCCCATATAAATAAAGGATTGGCTCTGTTGGACGAGAAACCGACACTCGTGTCATTTACATATTTCCCCTGACGAAGTATTGTCTCATTCTTAGCCATCTCTCTTGCCCAGTCTCCATGGAAATCTGTAATCTTCAAGACTCCTGCTTCCATATCCAGCTGCATACTCATAAGTCTGTTGACTGTAACTGTCTCTTCCCCTGAATTAACCAGTCTTCCATATCGAACCAGACAATCACAATCTTCCATAACGCCATAGACAAGCTCCAGCTTTACCTTGCTGTTTCGGTCTGCCAGAGTAATAACCAGTGACTGTCCATTTCCCTTCTCTTCATAAGCCCCCGGCAATCCCTCCGGTGTCAGCAGACCTTCCTCTATTCTGTAATTTTCATAACGAAAATCACTGGTGCTGCTGCCATCAGCCAGTACCAGTTCTACATAAGGCTCTCTCATATCTCCTTTTCCACGGGAGGATATCTCCAGACATACATCATCCAGGCAAAGATTGGGCTGTGCAGTGTCTGCAATCAGACTACAGCCGTTTTGATTGGTAATGACCGGTGCCATAATCTCACATACTTTGGCAAGTCCTTCCTCTTCTATTTCTATTTTCTCCCCGTAATAGAGATGCAGCAGATTCCCTGCTGCATCCTTCCTGAAGATATAACTTGTATGGGGAGTCTGCAATGCAAAGCATCCATCCTGTACAATAATCATACTTTTTCTCCTTATGCTTTATGTCTGTGTGCAAGTTCCTGATTGATCTCTCCTAACTTCTCATCCGTCAGAATATACTTCTTGGCAAAGATAAATACAGCGACCAGTAAGCCAATAATCGGCAGCACTGTCATTGTCATACGAAGGACAGCTACTGAGGTGTAGGAATCTGATACCATAGCTGCTGCTTCTGTTGAGGTATCATTGCTGATATTGCTGATTGTCAGACAGATAGAAGCGATCATGGCAGCCACACCACTTGCCAGCTTGACTACGAATGTCTGCATGGAGAAGATCACGCTTTCATCACGTCTGTTATTCTTCAATTCGCCATAATCCACGGTATTAGCCAGGAATACTGTTGTCAGTACAGTCAGCATACCAAATGCTGTGAAAATGAAGAATCCGGGAATCATCAGAATATAAATATTAGTACGGTTCGTAAACATCAGCGCAAGCAGCACTGCGTATCCGCCAATTGCCATAACGAAGCTGACGTAGAATACCTGCATGGCACTGATGAACTTACGAAACAGCGGGTAGAACAGCATCATGGAGATAATCTGGATTCCACCGCCGAACGTATTAAACAGTACATAATTTGCATTCCAGCCTGCGCCACCGATATCATATTTAAAGAAATAGATCAGCAGGTTTGATGTAATGTAGAGAGAACAGTTAATTAATACAATTGTGATAACTACTGTCATAGCCTGATCGTTACTGACCAGAGCTTTGAACATCTGACCTACAGATGGAGCTTCTACATTCACTGTTGACTTTTCCTTAATATTCAGACAGGTAATCACTGTAAAAAGGATAAATACTGCTGCAATAATCAGTGCAAACCACCCAAAACCAACTCTTTCAATCTCTCTTTGTGAAGTACTGTCGCTGAATATAGAACCAAGAGCCGGTACGCACAACATGGTAATGATCGTAATCAGGGCAGAACCTACACCCGCACAGGAACGGGCAAGTGTGGACAGATTCTCTCTCTCCTTACCACCCTCTGTAAACGCCGGAATCATGGACCAGAAAGGAATATCCATCATTGTATAAGTAACACCCCAGAGAACGTAGAATACTGCCGCATAGGCAACCAGTCCACCACCATTGAGTGCAGGCGGCGCCATGAACATCAGATACAGAATAATGGCATTCATGACCGTACCGATCAGCAGCCAGGGTCTGAACTTCCCCCAGCGTGTCTTGGTCTTTGCTACGACAACGCCCATAATCGGGTCATTAAAGGCATCAAAGATACGTGCTGCCATAAGGATCACACCCATAGCAAAAGCACTCACCCCCATAATATCCTGATAGTAATATAAAATATAATTGGCAGAAAGCATGTATACCATGTCTTTTCCTACCGCCCCTAATCCATAAGATACTTTTTCCTTCTTTGTCAGTCTCATACTTCTATTTCTCCCTTTTTCAATGCAAACGCTGCTTCTACTACCTTGTAAGCCCCATCATATATACCAAGCTTCTTATTATTTACAATATTGTGGCACATGCTCTCCAGCATACCCGGATCTCTCAGGAACAGATCAAGCATCTGTATGGTATGTTCAATATCACGGCATTCCAGTGTGCCATCGCCCAGCTCTGCTGAATGCACAGCCCCCCACTGCTCATGTCCTCCTACTCTTCTGATAAAGAGCTTTGGAATCGGATAAAAGGCAAGCTCACTTGGTTTGGTCACAAGTACATCCGCACTTCTCATCAGCAGATTCGTACAGTATACTGCTTCAAATATATTCTCATGGTAGAAGCCATGGATTCCTGAAACCTTTCCTTCCAGTGCTTCTTTGGCAAAAGCCACTGTATCTTCCCAGTTATCCATGTGCTCTGTGGTAATGCCTTTCATACCGGGCAGATTAGCCTTGATTATTTCCCAGATGTTGCGGTAGTCGCCCACATTCACATATACAACGGCTTTTCCGGCAATGACATAGGGAATCAGATAATGCAGTACTTCACCGAAGATCTCCATCTGTGCGCCGGCGCCGCCTACTGTCAGAAGGAATCTCATAGCCTCTCCATTCTTCAATCTGGATAATCGTGCCTCGCAGTCCTTCTCGATATTTGCTGCCAGCTCATGATCTATATAATGTCCTGTATACATCAGATCCTGTGGTGGCATTGCCTGTACGACCTTGTCTTTCATCATACCGTTACCGATACGATAGCCCTGATATGCATAGTGGGTCTGTACTGTATGAAGACTGCCCTGCGCATAATGTAACGCCATTGGCCAGTTATCAGGAATCGCATTGACTACATGTTTCATGCCTGCATGAACTGCTGCCTGTGCGGGCCATACGTGTGTGGCAATAACAGGAATATCCTTAGGCACACTATGATATACAGGTGCCATCAGTTCAGCATTCTTCTGATCTGCTGCATTGTAGGAAAGCTGTCTGAATCCTTCATAATTCACAGGTTCCCATACGAATTTGTTAAAAAGCTTACTCTTCTGGGAGATTCTTGATCCCAGAGAATATAATTCATTCTGTGCACTGATCAGCTTCGTACAGGTAGTCTCCGGATAAGAATTCAGATCCATCCAGTATGGTGTATATCCAAGAGCGTGTGCAGCAGATGCAATTGCCATGGAGATACGGTAATGTCCAAATCCCATACGGATATTTCCTACAATTACACCCTTCTCCTCATCGAAGCTTCCTTTGCCCTCTTTTCTGGTGACAACTACATTCTTAACACCCAGTGGCCCTCCGATGCAGGAATTATCCCTGATGATGCACTGATAATTGACCTTGGAATCATCACCGTATTTCTTCTGATTCTTTTGCTTGCTCTTCTGCGCCTTACGTATTACTTTCTTACTCATTGGATTCCCAAATATCTCTCTGGTTCTGTCTTTCTTTGTACTGGCTTCTACACGTACTTTTTTCATACTGATTCCTTCTTTCTGTTACTTCTCTACCCTGATTCCATGAATAATAATCTGTATCATCTCATGTAATGCGTCTTCATAGCTGATCCCATGCTCCACCAGAATGCTATCTGCAAAAAACTTCTGTATGGTGCTCTCTACCATTGCCTGCAGAACCGGAAGCGCAATCGGACGAATCTTCCCTTCTGCCACACCCTGTTCGATCAATGCATTAGTAGCATCCCAGTCTGTAGACAGATACGCGGATACTCTGGTATAGATATTGGGATATTTCTCACTGAGCTGATAGAGATTACTCAACCCTATATTCTGATACCTTTCCGGTAATACCACCAGTATCTGCTCTATCTTATCTACCACATCCAGATCAGGATTCTCTACGATTGCCCGCTCACTCTTCTTGATATCTGCAAAACAGTAATCAGCCAGTGCTAACAGCATAGCCTCTTTGTTATCATATACATGATACAGTGTCTTCTTACTGATACTGAGATTTTTGGCAATGTCATCCATGGTGAATTTCAGACCTTTCCTGCCAAACTCTTCAATTGCAGCAAGAAGTATTTTCTCT
>OMGW01000849.1_pt1 | contig 11039 bp, 10 predicted proteins | sample 1646131 | NCBI WGS metagenome assembly OMGW01 (sample SAMN05578588, study PRJEB25193) | human gut metagenome | biome: Human Microbiome; feature: human-associated habitat; material: feces | host: Homo sapiens | place: USA:Birmingham
TAAATGTAAAATACATGCTAGATTTCAAAGATGTAGCATGAGAAAAAAATGTAAAATAATAATTTTTATATTGATTATACCGGAATAGAAGGAAGTTCTGAATCCCTGATAACTTCAGACACAAACCTTACTGGAGTAGAGAGAAGGAAGACTTTGGTATTTAGGACTACAACTACCGGAGTAACAACTGCCCAACAAGCTGAGGCTTATCTCACTGTAGTTCAGATGACTGATAGTTTAATTGTAGCCACATTCTCCAACATAGTATCTATGTATGACGATGTTAAAGCTGGGTATAGGCAACAGAATGCAAAATAAAAGTAAAACAGTAAAACATTAAGATATCATGGCAGAATTTCATGAGATAGGTAGTTCTCAGTTTACTGATGTAACTCCAACAGGTGAAGAGAAAATTCAGATATCGGCTAGTCAGAGGACTACACTGCAGAATATAGCCAACTTGGCTCCTGAAAAGGGGGTTAAACAAGTTGTCGTCACTAATTTTCAAACTAATACATGGAAACTCAGTGACGGAGGAAATGTTAGTTTCTCAACCGATATTAAGGTCGGCGAAATTGTCACATTTAAAAGTGCACAAGATGCAGTTAAGGGTCCCGGTGTTGGGTTGTTTGGTTATGCCATTAAACACAATAGTCTGATGGTTTCGTATGTTGGCATGACAACTAGCAATAAAGTTAATGGTATACCGACGATATATACATATAAATCAGCCGGGGCGTATGCTACCGCCTGGCAACAGTTACCCGATGCAAGTGTTAAAACAGTTGAAATTACTGACTTTGCAATTCCTGGACTTAACATAACTAAGGATGGGGAGAGTTTCTTATTCTACGCCAATGATGCAAGTAATATCCCTAATTCTAATCACGGAGCCACTTCATTTGTCGGTGTAGCCATTGCAAGTCCTATCTTCATAACGGGAGACCAAAGATTGCTGTACTACATGATGGTAGATACTGCAAGTGGCATGTTCTACACGGGGCGTGCAAATCTGGAAGATGACACTGTAGCATGGAATACTACTCTAGTTACTCGTTTGGGGAAAGCCGTGCAGGTTACTGCCTTTACTGAAGCGGCGTTGGGTGCTTTATTGTATAGTTACAAGCCAGGGGATTTTATACCGTTCTATACAAGTAGTGTCACGGCCTCTGAGGTGAACCAATTTCCGGAGTCTGGAATTTTCAATGGTTTCATCTCCATGGGCAGCAACGAGGGGGATTATTTCCAAATCTTTGCTTTCAAGTCGGGATCGACTAAGGCATATTTGGGAGCCTGCATCGGCAGCACCACCCAGTGGACGGCCCTTGAGGGTGGAGGAGCACAAACGGTAAAAAAGCTACCGGGGTTAGACGTGGAGCTCAACGAAAGCACTGGTGTCATCCCCTATACATCTATCGAATTAACACAATTACAGCCCGGAGTAACATTAATGCTTTGTTTCGAAATAGCCGACGCCGATGGGCGATTTAGTCCGTCTGGAAATGTGGTCGTATATTACGATTTACCTCCGGTGAACAATTCATGGAAGACAATTGCAGGATTCTTTGATAACGCAACCGGCTCAAACGGCTCAATAAACGTTCGCCGTCGTGCAGCTGGAGTTTTTGATTTTCAATGTACATCTGGATTATTAGAAGGTTATCCTGGCCTACAGGTGTATCTCAAGCATATCTTTGTACTTGGATAGCAATGGGTAGCAAAAGAAGGGCCTACACATCCGCATTAGCCATAGCTTCGGTAATAATATTCTCTTGCCTTTGGAGATGGCTTGACAATGGATTGGTAGCACTCCTACTAAGTATGTTTTATTGCCGGGTATTTTGCACACCACTTAAAAGTAAGGGCATCAAATAAGAATGAATAGGTAATGTATAGTATATTAAAAGAACACCAACATAAAACTAAGTTTGGTAAGTTATTGCATATTCTGGTGCATATCATTTTGTATATTTGGCAATTACCTCAAAACCTTGCCGGACTAGGTTATAAAATAATCCTGCGGGGTGAGAAAAGAATCCTAAAACAAAGGAGCACTGCTTTCTATGTGGCTCCAACAATGAATGGAGGAGTAAGTTTAGGAAACTATATCTTCCTATCAGAGAAGTCAGGATTAAGAGAACCAGTATATGATCACGAGTTTGGTCATTGTATTCAATCTCGAATTCTTGGTCCATTATACTTACCAATCGTGGGCTTATGTAGTGGATTACATTGTATATTACACAAACGTACTCATAACTACTACGATTTTTGGACAGAGAAGTGGGCAAATAAACTCGGGGGAATAGAAGGTTATGCGGGCGAGTTCCATTATCACAAAGATGGTATTATCAGGACTGCTTACGATGAACTGAAGGCTTTTTACAATAAATACTTCTAACAAATGGCAAGGAAGGTAAATATCACCCTTCCCAAAGTATCCGACCTAGTACTTCAGGTAAAATTAAATGGTGAATGGCAAAGGGTAGAATCTTTAGTCAGTAACCTTGGGCCAAGTATGCAAAGGGGATATGATAAGGCTGTGAATAAATTTTCTCGAAACCTCCTTGCAATCGTAAAGAAGTCATTAACTTTGGGTATACCACCCATGGGCGGCGGAGTAACTTGGCAACCTCTATCTCAAGCCACCATAAAAAGGTGGGGACAACATCCTATTTATAACCTGACTGGCCTGTATTCAAGGTCGGTTGGGTTATATAGGTATAAATCGAGGGTTCTAATAGGATTGCCCATTGGAACCCGACGCTCTTCTCAGAAGAAGCTAACACTGAACCAATTAGCCCGTATACTGGAATTCGGTTCAAACGATGGTAGGATTCCTCCACGTCCAGTATGGGCACCCTCTCTAAAGGCCGTTGGTGGTAAGAATAAACTAAAACAACTTATCCTAACGGAAATACGTAAAGAACTTCAAAATTACGGTGTAAGACCCAATCAAGTTAAATGGTAAATTCTCAGGAAATCGTAGAGAGGTCCATATATGTGGCATTATTGAATATGACCATTAAATTGGGCTACACTATAAATCCAGAAGACTATCTCCCAACCAGTGCAGCAAATGCTGAACGGTTTAAAGAAGACCTGAAAAAGATCACTGACGAAAAGGGTTTCTACGTCAGTATATTCGGAGTGGGTAACAATCACTCAAAAGGTATAAAAGAAACCCCCCGTATCGTGGTTGATTCCGAAGGATTCTATCCTGGAGATATTGGACTACCGAGACAGATAATAGAGAAAGAAGAGGGCATAGGTTACACTGCAACTGAAGTACCTTATGAAACCCTATCACAATACATGAACATAAGACTGTGTGCTCATTCTGCAGAACACATGAGACTGTTGCATCAGATTATGTTCTGGTCAGTTCCTCAAAGAGGCTACCTAAAACCATACGAAGAACCCAAATTTCTATTCACAGGAAATATATTCCTCCGGATAGTTAATTTTTATAACATGCCGGATTTGGATAATGGGTTGATGGAAAAGGTATACCAATTTGAAGTACAGGATTGCCTCTTAGATGGTAACACTCCTCCAGAGGTAATTACTCCAATAAGAGATATTTCCGTGCTTCTAGAAAATGCCGATTACACTCTGAAGGTTCCCCAAGGAGCCTGACCCACCTATACCTCCAATCGACCCTGGTTCTTACTTGAGGGTACGTGGAGGTGGATTCTTTTTTACTATCATAACCTTAATCAATAATTATATGCCACAGACTCCAAGAGTAAGGTTCAATTTTAAGAACCTGAATGTACAATCAAGTGTACCTCTGTTGGGTGTAATCAATGTAGTAGCCCGTACTACTAAGGGTCCATTCGAAGACCCGAAGGACTTGATTGCAACTCCCTCACAGTTCACTCGCATCTTCGGTTCGGAAATAGTTCCGGATGGTTCGGTATCAAACATCATGAAAGCCCTGGAAATGGGTGCAAAAGTCCGGGTATCACGAGTAGCTGGAGTTGGGGCTACTTATGGTTGGGCAAAGCCTATGTCGGTAACACCGGCTTCTTCTCGGGCAGTTCCCTCGGTATCGGTACCAGACGGTTCTTCGGTTATTTCCATTACTATTTCCGACCCGAGTGGGGCTGAGAACAGTCTCTCTATGCACATGGCCATACGTACTCGAGAGGCTGGTTCTCCGGTATTGGATGATACGGGAGTTAATCTCAATCGTCCTTTTTACCTGAAGCTGAATGTATCCACGGAACCAACACTCCGTGCAAGCATCATTCAGTATGGTGGCCGGGATGATATTACCAATATTCCGACGTACGACAGCATGCTCAACGAAATGCTGTTCTTCTCGGCAGTATCTGCAAACACTTCCGAGGGAGTAACCAATCCCTCTATAAATGTGAATACTCTGCAGAACTTCCTGGATAATGCTCCCAACATCACTTTTGAGGCAATCCAGGGTAAGGCAGGCGATGGTCAGGGTACCATGGCAAATCTGGCAACCGGTATTCAGACCATGGAAGATATCATATCCATTCTTCGTCAGTTCTCCAACTGGAACTCGATGATTACTGTGGGTAAGATAACGGAAGGTACCGTGGATGCCGAGGAAATTTCCGATACCAACGTATACATGCAGTGTACTGAGGGTAATGCAGGGGCTACTCCTACGGCAGACGAATGGCTCTCGGCATATCAGGCAAGCAAGGCCTACTACGAGGCATATTCGGTAATCCTTTCTCACATACATCAGCATCTGCCTACGGATTATACCAAGGTATATACCTCTGTAGCTGCCGATGTACACAACATCTTCGAACAGATGTTGTATGTGGAAGTGCCTAAGTATGCTCCTGACACTCGTACCCCAGCAACTCCCGAAGAGACCCTTTCGGCACTGAAGACTCTGGTACAGACCATTGGTGCCAAGAAAGAAGTGGCATATTTCGGAGGTGGTATCAAGTATTACAACGAGAATGGCTCTCTCCAGAAATGCGATGTGCTGGGTTCGGTAGTGGGACTCGATGCCATCTGCGCTTCTACCTACGGTCCCTGGTATTCGTTCTCCGGTATGAACCGGGGTGTAATCGTATCGGCACTCGGTCCGGTGATGAAGAACTTGGGAGGACCTGCTGAAGTGGATACTCTTAACGAGTTCGCTCAGTGGTACATGAACCTGTTCGTAATAAAGAACACCAGGACCCAGGGTCAGCGCACTATGCTCTGGCATGGTTTCACTTCGAACCCAGTAGACGATTCGGAGAAATTCATCTCCATAGTTCGTCTCAATCTCTATCTGAAGAAAAACCTCCGGCCGATTTTAGAGAGCTACATCGAAGAGCCCAATACCTTCGATACGTGGAAACTCATTTATCACGAAGCAAAAGAAATTCTGGATGACCTGCAGACCCGCAATGCCATCACTTCCTATGAGTGGATAGGTGACCAGGATGCCCAGAGTTACGAAGAGCTTCAGATAAACAATGAGGCCGACGTTCGCCAGGGTAAATATCGGGCTCAGCTGAAGTATAAGGAGGTTGTTCCAATGCAGGATATCGAAATGGATGTTATCATCGACATTGCTGTAAACAAGAGCACCGGTGAAGTATCCATCTCTGCCCAGAATAACTAACAAATAAATACGATAAATACTATGGCAGGAGCTAAAGTAAAAAACCCGAGGAAGAAGTTCTTATGGCAAATAATATTTGTCAAGCACCCCATCAACCCCTTCCTCTTTCAGAAGGTAACTGTACCTGAGATAAGTATCGAACAGGTTGCACACGGGGATGTAAACTACGACGTAAAGACCGGTGGCAGGGTATCAGTTGGTAACTTAACTGCATCTAAGCTGGAGACAACTTCTGGTTCAGATACCTGGTTATGGGATTGGCTGATGTCAGTACAGGATATGCTGCTCGGGGGAGGTTTAACCCCAAGTCAGTACAAGGAAACCGTACTTATCAATGAGCTGGCCGAGGATGGAGTATCTATCCTTAATTCCTGGACTTGTACCGGAGTATGGCCTTGCAAGGTAAACGGACAGGACTTAGACCGAATGAGTTCGGACAACACTCTGGAGGATTTGGAGTTCTCAGTAGACACCTGCGAGAAGCTGTAATAGTGAATCACCAAGGGAGAGCTCAGCAATGAACTCTCCCTTTTTCGTATCCAAGACTATATTCAGAAGAATACACTTAACAACTCAACAACATGGAAGACAAAACACTTTATGGTAAGAAACTTACCTTCAAACTCCCCAGTGGTTACGAGGTAACTATAAGGGAACAGAATGGAGAGGATGATGATATCCTTTCTAATCCGGTAGATGCCAAAACCTTCATGAACATATCAAAGTTCATTGCAGGCATTGTAACTGATACTGATATAACAGCAACTCGATTGCTTACCCCCGAAGATGTGCAGAAAATGCCCTCACTCGACAGGTATGCAATCATGGTAAATTCCAGGGTGTTTTCTCTTGGGGAAATACTTGACTTCAGGTATGCTTGGGATGGTCCAGCCGATGGTCAAGTTCGTGAAGTAGACTATGAAATAAACCTTCAGGAAGAGTTCCTTTTCGACTACGGTGTAGTTCCAACTATGGAAGAGATGGAAGCAAAACCTAACGCTATCCCATTCTACCCAGTACCTAAACAAACCTCGGAAATACAGTTCACTACTAAAAGTGGGAAAGAGATGTGCTTCGACCTCCTCAATGCCCGCGGGGAAGCCTACGTCTTAAATCTCCCCGCAAGTGAACGTACCAAAAATCAGGAGTTAGTCGCTCGTAATCTCAAACTGAGGGTTGGTGACAACTATGAACCCGTGAAGAACTTCCGGATGTTCAGCCCAAAAGATATGATGGACATAAGGTCTGCTATCAAAGGGTTTGACCCCCTATTCCACGGTACTACTCAAATCGAAGACCCCGAAACGGGACAGAAGATTATGGTACCAGTGATGGCGGTAGATAATTTTTTCTACCCACGGGAGAACTAGAAGATGTATATCTATACATTGTTAAAGCTAATATTAGTATTGACTTTAACACTCTAGCAAAGCTCCCCTGGCGGCGAAGGAAGAAATTTATAGAAGCCGCCGAAGCATATTACAATGCCCTTGAGAAAGAGCTGCCCAAAGGAAAGTAGGGCAGCTCTCTTTTGTTCGATAAATCTGAAACTATATGGCTTTTACAAGTGGTAGTCCTTCTGCAGGACAACTAGAGATAGGTGTGGCCCTTGTCCTTCAAGATAGGTTTTCAAACCAGGCAAGAGAAGCTAGCTCAGTCATCCGAGGTTTACATAGGGATGCTAAGAATGCTGTACAGGCTAACTTAACCGCAGTTCAGTCGTACGCTAATATAGCCAGTGGTGTGGCCAGTTCGATAGTATCAACATTAACCACTACTATAGAAACCGGAGCTGATTTCATAGACATGATGACTTCAGTGGGAGCTATATCTGGAGCTACCGAAAATCAAATGTCTGGGTTATCCGAAACTGCCCAGACATTAGGTTTAAGGACCATGTTCATGTCAAGGGATATAGCTTCAGGTATGAAATACTTGGCAATGGCAGGTAATGATGCAAACCAGATTCAGCAAATGATATCTGGTGCAGCCATGATGGCTAATGCCACGGGCATGGAGTTGGGAGGTAAAGGAGGCACAGCTGACTTACTGACCAATATCATGAGGACCTTCAAATTAGAGGGTCAAAATGCAGCTAATGTAGTTGGAGACCAGCTTACTAAGGCGACTATGTCATCAAATGTATCCATGGCAGACTTAGCTGAATCTATAAAATACTCAGCTGCATCCATGGTAACTCTGAGACAGCAGTTACCACAAGTAGCTGCCATGATAGGTACTCTGGGTAATGCAGGTATTCAGGGTTCTATGGCAGGTACTTCTATAAGAAATATGGCAGACTACCTGACTCAGTCATTAACCAATCCTAACTTTAAGGGAGCTAAGGCTTTAGCTAGATTAGGACTGAGTAAACAGGATTTTGTAGATGCCAATGGAGACCTTCAAGATTTTGCTATAATTCTGGGAAAAATAGAAGAGGCTACTAGGGGATTATCCACTATAGACCAGAATGCTGTATTCAAGAGTATCTTCGGTGTACGTGGTATGCGTGCTGCAGTTGCAATCATGCGTGATACTGAAGGTTACTTTGACCTGTTAAATAAGATACAAAACAATTCTGCGGGATTTGCTGAAGAGGTAGTAGGGAAACGAATGGAAACCCTTGCAGGTAAAATTGATATTATCCAATCTGCTGCCGAGAACCTTATGACTACTTTCAGTGAAGCCCTGGGTAAGAATCCTATTATAATGGGATTTCTGGATATGCTCGGTTGGGCCATATCTCAGCTTCGTGACCTAATGGCAACTCCATTTGGTCCATGGATAGCGGGATTTGCTGCTATAGCTGCAGTTGGTTTAAAGATAGGTTCTATTTGGATGGGACTGAGAGCACGTTGGTTATTACTGAATGGTGACTCTCAAGTATCCTTCAAAACCATGATAAGGTTAATGATGGGCGGCTGGTCTCAAGCCACTATGTCTGCTCAGGGTTATTTAAACATGGAGAGAGCCATCATAGCTCAAAGGAAAGCTGGTATTGGAGCAAGTGCGACTATCATTGCAGGTATGGCTGGATTACCCGGTTATTTCTATAATGGTAATATTCCAGCAAAAATGGGAGCCAATGGTAGATACTATGCCCAAACTGGTAGAGGAGCTTCTGGATGGACTCCAGTACCTGCTGCAATGGTTACTACTACTAATGCGGGTCAGATGACTCGGGGTTTAATGGGTACCGCTGCAGGGGCAGCAGCAGGTGCGGCATCCCGAGGAGCTTTGGCTTCTGTGGGTAGAGGCATACTGGGATTTGGTTCTAGATTACTCGGGTTATTCGGAGGTCCACTTGGGTTAGCTATTACTGGTATATCCATATTTGGGCCCATGATATACAGTGCTATTAAAGGTAACAAGTCTGCTCAAGATGAAAATACCAGGGCTACAAATGACCTGGCATCTGCTATCAAAGCCAGCCGAGAGGGTTATAAACAAAAGGATAATCTCCAAATGTTAACTATCCAAGAGATACGGTGGTTAGTACAGATGCTCGGAGTTTATACTGATAAGCTCAACAATCGGGAAAATAGAGGTACTCACTTAACTATCAATATGGATGGTAAGAAGTTCCTGGAAGAGTACCTTGGTGAAAGAGATTCAGAGATAAATGTAGCTGCTGGAGTAAACTAATAAATCATGGCATCGCTCATAGGAAAACCTTTAGGAAAAGTAGCTCAAGAAGTAGTTGACCTTGAGCAAGGGAGGATATTCCAATCTCCTCTCAATAAAGTATGGAGAGCCCTGATACTCATAAACAGGGCTACTTCTCCAATGGCTAAGGCAGAACCCAATAAGATGGGTAAAGCCTATGACGCAAAGAATCTGCATGTAGCCCGAAAGGGTTCGTTCTCTTTAGCTCAGGCTCAGGACCCTTGGACTCAGAATCGTATAGCTGCTGAAACAGCTGGGGTTTCTCCTGAACAGATTTTGAAGGCTAAGTCCATAGATTATACTGTAGCAAACAAGTTGACTTCTGAACTGATAAAGAACGACATTGTTATTGCTAACCTGAATGTATCACCCGCTGTAAGTTTAGTGATTCAAAACAGGCCTGACAGATTACGAGTAGAACCTAATGCTACTTGGGCTGCAGTTAAATCCATGGGACGTAATAACCCCTTTTATTTCTACACTGGAGGAGAAGATACAATAACATTCGACATCTCTTGGTATTCAGTAGATGCTGAACACAGAGACGATGTGGTGAATAAATGTAGATTGCTCGAATCCTGGGCAAGAGCTGACGGTTATTCTGCATCACCCCCTACCCTAAGAATTCAGTGGGGTAATTCTGGATTATTTGAAGACGACCTTTTCATACTAGCTTCAGCTCCATATGAATTAACTCATTTTCAAAATGCAGCTCGTATGAGGAAAAGGTATGATAATGACCCAGAGACTGGTCAGAGGATTGCAAGTACTGTAAGTCAACCTTTTGACCTTAAGCTACTACCTAATTGTGCAACCCAAACACTCACCTTCAAAAGGGTAACTAAAAACAATCGAACTTGGGAAGAAATAATCCCTGCTAGTAAGTTGCAGTATACGCCTGGAGTAATCTATGATGGTGGGGAAGTAAATTCTCTAGAAAACTCCGATACGGAGAGAGTAGGCACACAAAATTAAATACTTATGGTTACTATCCCAGGAACAAGTCCCTATGAGGACAGTTATGTAATAAAGTTCCCAGACGGGGATGTATCTTTGGAAAGGAATATATCTGCAATATCTTCAGACCATATAATTCATTCGGTACTTGAAGGAGAAACAATCCAAAACATCGCCTTCAAATACTATGGAGATTCTGGAATGTGGGGAGTAATTGCGGATGCCAATGATATTCTCAATCCTTTCGAAGATGTTCATGAGGATATGGAGTTAATCATACCGAATTATGGAGGATAGTAAACCCATTCTCGTAAACGGTAATGGTACTCCATACCTTGCCATATTCGATGGAGCTGGCTCTCCTATTATGGACGAGTTCAATGGCATTCCCATCGGTATGGAAGTCGAGAACTTCAACTACAAGTACACAGAAGGTAAAGGAGACAAAGGTAAGTTTACTATAGTAACTGACTTTGTAGGAATAGTGGACCATCCCTCTTTACAATTCAAGATGCCCTTGAAGATACAGTGGGGATGGATATTCAGTGACAGCTCTTTCAAATCCGGTCCTGTAAGATTGGTCAACATAAAGAGTCATCAGATAGAGTTTACACCAGAGGGAGTAAAGTTTACCATAGAATTTGCTGATGCAAAGATGTTCTTGGAAGCCGAACCTTCAAAATTTGTGGGTAATAAGACTGAATATATAGAGGTATTCAAGGAACTAGCCTTAGGTAAAATGCCTTTAATTATAACAGATTACTCTCAAAAAGCTGGTACAGCTTTAGTAATAACAGATAATCAA